>Ga0255336_100052_pt1 | contig 287150 bp, 307 predicted proteins | sample MeOH1_35cm_T3_17_FD_189102 | JGI IMG/M metagenome (GOLD analysis project Ga0255336, IMG submission 189102) | Sandy soil microbial communities from University of British Columbia, Vancouver, Canada - MeOH1_35cm_T3_179 | ecosystem: Engineered > Artificial ecosystem > Sand microcosm > Unclassified... | reverse complement strand
GGCGGGGGCGGCGGGATGGCAGGAATTTCTTTGCCTGTGGTGCCAAAATACAGATCGCGCAAAACAGCTCGCTGTGCGTCGTAGGCCGAGAAGTCTCCACCGACGAGATCCTGCAAAAAGCTCCCGGCGGTATCAGATGGTTCAAGGTCCGCATGGGCGGCAAGCCGGGTCTGAAGAACTTCATGAGCGTGCGAAAAACAGCGGAAAATACGGCCGATCTCGCTCGAGCCGCCTGATATGTTGTTTTCCGGTCTGTTGGGATCGATAATGGCCAACCGGTCGGCTTTCTCGTTATTGAAGACGTGAGGCATGTACGATCGCTATATGACCACCGTTAGTCCGGAGCTGACCGGTGCCGAAGACTCACCTTATCCAAATAAGCGGGAGGGTCCAGCCTGATGGCGACTGATTCCCGATCGAGAAGATTTCCGTAGAGGTTGAAAAATTCCAAAAGGAGTTGTCCGAGGTTGGGTAATCGGCCCTGGGGTGGCAGATGCTGAATGAGGCTGGTGACGAGGCAAATGATGGAAAACCCTCCCAGGCCACCGATCGACACATCGTTCAGTCCTCTGATCATGAGGTATTGCTTCACGACGGACACAATGATCGGCATGGCCGGATATGCTTTCTTCCACTTCTGAAAGGTCTCATTGGCGACGATGCCCGTCTCATTGTTGAACGACAGATCGACCTTGAGCCCACTGACACGGTCAACGAACTTGATGATGGGCACCTTGGCTCCGGCAATTAGTTGCACGGACCCAGGTTGAGCGATTTCCTGGAAGCGTAGCTGGTCTGCAAAACGTCGCAACAACCATCTCTCCGGCGGCCGGGGAAGTCCACTCTTGCCGAGTCGTCCGGGCTTGTACGACCGCTGTAGGAAAACGAGGTCCATATCTCCCGTGGGCAGATACAGTCCTGCCGAGTACGAGCCAAACGCCTTGAGTTCACCGGGCTCAATCCGATTGAAAGCCAAGGAGAGCCGCCGGACGACGTCGGCACGGACCTCGGCCTCAAAATCACGTGGCTTGACCCAGTCATAGAAGTCCACAATCTCCTTGTGTAAAGCGACGGCTGGAAGATCAGCAGGATCGGCGCCACAGAACCACGGTGTCGTGTTCACGCCGCTGGGACATCGCCATTCGTTGAGCACCATCCCATCTTCATAGAAGTACTTTTTATTTCGACGGATCCTCTGAGATGATGATGCCTCCTCGTCGCTCCGTTTCCTCTTTCCCAAGACCGTGGTGCGGTCCATGGTCGCACGGGGACCCGTGGGAGCTGACGGTGGTGGGGAAGGCTGTGAAGATGATTCGTCAAGGCTCATGTCAAAAGAAATAAAGTCCTGGTCCTGCGCGACGAGTCCCTGCTGGCGAGTGGCGGCCACTCGCGCCTTCCGGATCAGCTTCACAAAGTCCCGTCTCTTACCCGTCGCCTCACTTGGTGGAGGTAAAGACGTGTATGGATTGGGGTCCGACCATTTCGCCGTGGTTTTCTTCCTGTTCTCATTCTCGACCGCGGCAGCCGCATTCGCTGGAGGCATGCGCTCTTCATCGTCCCCTGTATCCTCTGACTGTGCCATCACTTCCTCTTCGCTATCAGTCAGCTCATCCAGCCTACGAAACTTGGCCTGTGCGTTCGGGTCTGCAAAGACTCTATTCTCAACGGTGGTCTGTTTCGTGCGCAACAATGGCCGATCGGAGATTCTGTTGGCGCCACCACGTCCAGAATACTGATCGCGTCGACGTCGACCTCCTCGCAGATTCCGTGGCGGTGTCCGGCGGGAACCACTGCGCTTAAGGCCGTCTCGAGAAGTACCATCCTCCTGACTCCCTCGGAAGTAGAACATGGCTTCTCGCGCATCGGGCGTGGGTACGGGTGGGGCGTCATGGTGGCCTCGTGTGGGACGATACGAGTCTATTCGCGTACCTGGCCGATATGAGTCGGTCATTTTGAAGACGGCTCGACCCAGGAGACATTAGGCGAGGGCGGGAGCAGGTGTCTGTAAGCAAGCCAGCCGAACCGATGAAAAGTATGTTCCTCCAAAAAAATTGGCGATATCAATTCCTTAGAGAACAGACTAACCCAAGTCGGGCTAGGCCGAGCCGATTAAGTTCTATGCACTCGATGTGGCGGATTGAGGCAAGTCTGAGAGTGTATGCACCTGGGTCATGGTAACGGCGGCCTTTGAGGTCATTGCAGCAGTTGGCGCTCCTTGACTCTTCAGGATGTGGCTGCTCGCCTTACGAACCCGGACGAAGAGCTGGACTCGCTGGTGTGGGAATAACTTCTAGATCTCCCCGAATCTCCATGGCATTGGCACAGAACCACGCTCACGACTCAACTGGATTCATTCCAAGTCTTCAAATTTTCTGGCACGCCCGACGACACCTTGGCCGTTGCAACCTGGTATCGTTAGTCCGATCAGGGTCAATGGCTAATTGAGACTGGCTTGAAGAAAGGAGCTTTCATTGGCTCGGCTTAACAAGAGCAGCATTTCAAAACATTTCACGTTCTTCTGAGGGCCGCCAGACCCTTCTCAAGCGTGCCGATGAGCTTCTGATCCAAAGCCTGCTCTCTGAAACTGACTCGCTCAGTCCACCATTCCAGCCATGTCTCGGCGCGGGCACCCTCTGGGGCGCGGAGGACGCCCACACTCACATCGATCAATTCGGGTCGTTCTTGACAGTGCCAGAATACCGTGGCACCACAGACGCTGCAGAATTCTCGGTAACAGCGAGGAGAGCTCTCAATGCAGCGTAGCGTGCCTGTGTCAAATCGCAACGGCGTCCCGTCGGGTTGGATGATGTTTGCTTTAGGGACGAAAGCCCAAGCCTGTATCGGAGAGCCGGAGCCCAGTCGGCAGGACCGACACGCACATGTGCCGGCCAGGTACTTGGAGTCATTGGTCCGCAACCACCATTTCACATCCTCTGGATTCGCGGAACTGCTCGAGTGGTAAGGCACCAACAGATCCGGGAAAGGCGAAGAGCATGCTCTGGAAGCTTCGTTCGGATGAGTCACGAAGAACTGCACACCTCCACAATGGCAGCTGGCGCCGAGGAAGCCAAACTCGCTGGTTATGAATTGCGTGTTGGTCGACCTGAGACTGGTTGAATCGGCAGCGTCGGCCGGCCCCCCCAAGGGCGAACGGCCCTCTCCGTGTACCACATGGATGACCGCGGTGTCACGATCCTGCAGGTGGAAGGATCCGGAGGAGTGGCGCTCTGAATCCGCCAGGCAGACTGCCAGGCCGCCGTCTTTGGTGTCGCCCACAAACTCGTGCCGCACGACGTGTTCCAGGCTAAGGCGGAAAACTTGCTCATGACCAGTCACCCGATCAACCACACCAGAACAAAGCTTCCAGGAATCAGAATCAGCAGTGTGAACATACATGTGGGAACCGCAGACGGCGCAGAAGTATCGACTCAACGTGCTGGTCGAGTCATACCTCCGCAAAGTAGCCACGGTCGTCGGCTTCGAAGCGAGTGGCAGGCATGAAAAATACAGCACACCGGTGCTATAGCGGCAACCATTGCAGGAGCATGGGGATACCATGACAGGGAGTGCAGAAGCCAGCTGCAGCCTCTCTTTAGTTTGGCCACAAAGACAAGTGACCTCGACTGGAGTGGCCGCTGAGGCCATAATGGATCGTGCTTCGGCCGACTAGGCCCACACGGCGGGGAATCCAAGTCCAGGAAGGCAGATGCGGATCGAATCATGAAGGATCTGGAAGCAGGCCGTCGGTTCCAATATCGCCAGTTATCTGTGTGACCGTCAGCGTCGTGGGGACATGCCTACCAGAGCTGGGGATCTGACGTCGGCTAGGATGCTGCGAACAGGACCGGGTCTTCACGCAGATGGACACACGGATTGACTGACTGCCTCACCGACCGAACAGAACCAAATGCCTCCAGTGGATGTTGAGCGAGTGCTGTGGCGTGTGGGTCGAGTTCAGGAAGAGTAGCGTGACTTGGTGCAGGGCCGCCGCGCCAGTTGGGCTGTGCCAATGCCCCCCTGCAACAATGGTCCCCCATTAAATATGCTCAGCTTGCACTCCGTCTGACTTCTCTCCCTCTCTTTCCTTAATCCAGCAACAAGCAATCTCTCTTGCCTCTGCATCAAGCACACGCTATTCTAAGTTGCCGCCAACAACAATCTCCCCCGCTTCCAGCCCACCAGCAGCCAAGCACTCTCTCTCATCTTCGTACATCCTCTGACAAAATGGGTATGGCCAACCATATTATTTTCCGTCAGGTCTGCCCCGTCACTGACTCTGCCCAGGTCCCTGCTCGTGCAGCTGTGGCGCCAACTGTAAGTCGGATCGAGTCTGTTTGATCGTGACCTTCCTCTGACCTCTCACAGGTGGCTGCCCGGCCGGGAAATGCACATGCGTACGAAGCATTAGGCTCTTATCCGCAATATACGACTGACATGTGTGGACAGAAGTAAACGCTCAGCACCGAGTGTCTAGGTGAGATGTGCTCGGGCTCTCTCACCGACGACGAAAGCACATGCCATAAAATATCGTTTATGATTTTCGCCCGACATTCTTTGGAACAGACCCAGTTGGCTTAGTCCATTGGACACCGGGATAACAAAATTCTCCATAGCTCTCAAACATGGTCTCGTAAAGTACCTCCGACCTTGTACTCATTGTTTCCCGCTTTCTCTGTGATGCTCACCGACGCTTTTTCTTTACTGTCTGTTCGCAAGCCACTGGCACGGTGATGTCGGCTGAAACCTGACCGTTGAGGCGGGGCAGGACTGAGAATGGCGGGGGTACCATCTCTACCCTGGTCTGTCGCTGACATCTATTGGCTTTTTTCTCCAAAGTCCCTGCAGGACATTCCACGTGATCAGGCGAGGAATTCTGTAGGTCGGCTGCAAAGCTTTGTCCCTTTCGACCGCTGCGAGTATCTACTATGATCATCAAGACCAAGACCGTCCCGATCTTCCAATACTTTCCATGTCAGGCTGAACATGCTGCCTAGCGTAAGAGTCAAAACCGCTAGGCAATCTGACCTATTGTGCGCCTCCAGCTTCATTCGGTGATATACGAATTGAAATGGCCAACTGTCACACGCTTGTATAAAAGCAAGTCCTACTTCTAAACAGCATCAAATGCCTCGACTTTCAATCACTGTCAGTCTTCCATAGCACCGCGCGATTCTCGTCGGCAGGGTGTAGGAGGTGCCACCATGTCCACGTCGATACCGCTCGAATCTCGAGTGGAGGGAGCTCTGCTCGGACTCGCCGTGTGCGACGCCTTAGGGGGACCGGTGGAATTCAAGTCGCGAGGCACTTTCTCTCGAGTGGAGGACATGCTCCCAAACCACAACTTCGGCCTGCCGCCGGGCTGCTTCACTGACGACACTTCCATGGCCCTGTGCTTGGCCCAATCCCTTGTGGACAACGGCGGCCAGTCCAACATCCTCGACCAGGTCAGGAAATACATCTCTTGGTGGACGACGGGATACTTGTCATCGACGGGTGCCTGCTTCGACATCGGCGTCTCGACCTGTCAAGTTCTGGAACGATGGTCCGAGCACCTCGAAACAGACTATGAGCACCTGAACCCCGAGTCAAAAGCGGCTCAGGATGCGCTGGATGAGATCGTGCAGAAGATTGAACGTGTGTACAACCAGGAAGCCTTTTGTGGTAATGGCAGTTTGATGAGGGTTCTTCCGGCAGCCCTCGTAGCCCGGGACGAGGCGCATGCGGTGCAACTGGCGCGAGACAGTTCTCAGCCCACGCATCCTCACGCTCGTTGTGTGGATGCCTGCGCCCTGTATGCGAGGCTCGTGTTTCACGCCCTCGGCAGAGCATCAAAAGCCGAACTCGCTGCCACCTTATCGCGCCTTCTCCACGACGAGTCAGGTCCACAGCTCGAGCCAGTCCTGCGGGCGCGGCTGCAAGGATATCAGAGCCTCGCCGATTGGAAAGCGAAACCTGAATCAGACATTCGCAGCACAGGATATGTGGTGGACAGCTTAGAAGCCTCGCTGTGGGCTTTCTTTTCCACCGACGGGTTCCAGGATGGAGCAGTCCGTGTTGTGAATCTCGGCGACGATGCTGACACGGTTGGGGCCATCTATGGTGGTCTTGCTGGCGCCCATTACGGTGGGGGGGAGATCCCATCGACCTGGCTGCAGGCGATGCACCGGATGGACCTGTTGAATGAGCTGGTCGAGAAGATCCTGATGCTGAGAGCTGGTCCTACTTGAGCGGACTACATATGCCGCGAATTCATAGAGCTGGGTTTGGAGGACGCAGGGAAGCGTTCTCATATCCGACTTTCTCCTTGTTGAAGACACGGCTGCTACGATGATCCTTCCAGAAAGGAGAGAGAAGGAAAGATGTTCGATCGCGGCGACGAGATCATGCGGTCATCTACCAATCCATGACACAATCAATCCTTATCCCAAACTCATGGCCACGTCTTCCTGAACACTAAACGCCCGATGTCCCACAGGATTATCCCGCCACTTGTCGTGGACGTCGTCTTCCGGTCCGTCTCGGCTCCTCTCACTCCTGGTGCTGAATTGTCCCGTGTTCTTCCCGCTGCTGCTCTTACTATCACTCCGGTCGCGCTTCGAGAACCAGCCCCCTTTCTTCTTGGACCTGATGCTGCCATCGTCGTCTCCTTCCGTCCTCGGCCCATCGGCAGGCGGGGGGTCGTCGGGGCTGCTGAGCCCTTTGGCAAATGCCTTTGCCTTTTTGATTTTGTCTTCCTCTGTGTCGGACGCAGCCGGCGTGCCACCGGGGGTCACCTCGGTGCTGGGCGTCACCTCGACCAGTTCAGCATCTCGATACCATTTCCTTCTTCTCGTGTACCGGCTCCATCCATCTTCTCGCCGGCCGTCATTCCACTTGTTGTCGTAGTATATCCAGCCCCCACCGTCGTCGCTGTCGTCTTTACTCGCAGACCCGGTCGCTCCAGCCGTGGTCTGACTGGCGGTCCGCTGGTGCCGTTTGACATCCCCGTTCTCGATCCTCCACTCGGACCCTTCCACCCATCGCCACCTCGCGTGCCCTCGGTCCACTTGGGGAAGTTCAAACTCATCTTTCGACGGCGCCGGGTTGAGATGTTCGTCGGTCCACGGTCCCCGTTCGTACGCAAACAAGGACGTGGTCCAACCGAGGCCGAGCCACCGTCGCTGGTTTTCATACAGGATGAATGTGAACCGGACGCCAGAGGGGTCGGGTGTCCGCTTGGTCGCCATCTCCGAAGCGAGATTGGCTTGGGACTTCTTTCTCGGCGGGATCGATGGTCGCAAGAGGGAGTCTGTCCGGGCGGTGTCGACGGTGCCGTCAAAGTTGAGACCGGTGATGAAGGCGGCACATTTGCGCATCAACACGGAACGCCAGAGGACGACACGAAAAACACGGGCGGGCCGCGAATGCCAGGTCAAGACGATGGTGCCGAAGGTGAGAATGACTCGGCGGGGAGTGAGAAGGTAAAACGGGGGGAGGGTCAAGACGATCCAGAGTGGGGTCACCAAGAGGATGCGAATGAAGAGGGTGGTCAACGCCGGTCGGGTGGTCGCCGATGTGGGCGTCGTCTGGGTGGAGAGGAAATCGGTCAGCGCCAGAAATGGGCCGAGGAGGATGTTGCAGCGGGCGGTGAATTCTTGAAGAGTATCCACAATGTCGTCCAAAGTTTGGTGATGCGGCGTTGGAGACTCGGACGAGTCGCGTTTGTGACCCTTGGATGGGTGCTTCTCCCCCGTCTTGCTGGTCGAGGATAGCGGAGAGTACCGGCGCGAGTACATGGCCAGGATGAGAAGGAGGACGAGGATGATGGGACTGGTGAAGCGGACAATCTCACTGCCATAGATGGTGATGGCCCAAAAGGCCGGGACCAGAAGAAAGGATTCCCATGGATCCTGCGTGCTCCACGACAAGAGGCCCGCCAGTTTATTGAGTGGGAGCAGGAACGGGTGCGAATGAGCTAAAGCCCGGGTGATCTGAGGTGGAGTGGCCACCAACAAGGGAGACTTTTTATGTACGATGATGGTCGAGCGTTGCTTGGACGTCGCCGAGTACCCGGACGCCGACGTCGGTGAGAAGGCTGCAAAGGTCGGAGGAGTGGCATCCCAGGCCTGTCGGGGACTGGAAGGGTCATTGGGAGATAGATATGCGGATGACTTGGACATTGATGACATCCACGGCGTGTCTATACCGCAGCCAAATTAGCATCAGCCAGAGGCCCGTAGCCGTCCTGAGTGTGAGGAATGACTGTACCAAATGCGGCCATGCAAGAGTGGAGGTTCCGTCATGGGGCGGTCACCGGACAATCCGTCAAGAGTGTGAGGGTTACTCTGTTGCAGACCAGAGGCAGAAGTCACAACGAAAAAGTTGAATCGTCATTGCAGAGAAAGACTCCAAGTACCTGAAGTGGCGTCCGTGGCCTCTTGACACCCGGACCCATGGTACTGCAGCAGCTTCTTTGCAGACATGCATGTGCACAGGCAGAGATCGACGCCAAAGTGCGGCGCCACACGCGACCTCCGCAGCGAGAAAGATTAGGCGAGGCTGCTTTCGGCTGGAGTAGCCGCCGCGACCAGAAAGATTTCCTGCATCTTCTGTTGGCAGACAGAGACTTGCACCCGCAATCTAGAGCCTCGTCTTGGGTGTCGCGAGCACTCTCGGAGTCATGGTAAGATCCACAGAGCCTCTCATCGCACTGAGACCACCGTCTGACCGCGCCAGGCGCATCGTATTATTGCGCAGATCGTCCTCACCGGAGGACGTGTCTTCGGCAGAGCTTTTGCGGAGGCGTACAAGCAGGCGCAAGCATCCTCCCAATATGCAAAAGCCGCGGCCAAGAACAATCCCATGGCCATGAACAATGCCGCTGCCTCGGGCATGACGCTCGACGAAGCCTGCAAGATCCTCAATGTGAAACCCCCTCAAGGCGGGCAAGCCAACATGGAGCAAGTGATGGAAAGATTCAAGAAGCTGTACGACCTTAACGAGCCTAAAAAGGGTGGCGGTGGCGGCAGCTTCTACCTTCAGAGTACGTGCAACGAAATTTCGCCTTTCCAACCATCTTCACCATCATACTGACGGCGTGGTCGCAGGTAAAATCCTGCGGGCCCGAGAGAGGATAGAAATGGAAGTTCGAGAAGCAGAACGGAAAGCAGCACTGGAAAAGGAGCTAAAAGAAGGTTGGAAGCCCAAGATGTACAGAGACTAGGCTCCTGAGTTAAAGCTTTGAAGGTCGGTGACCAGAATCCCTGGCAGCACGGTGTTGCGAAATGTCGCCGCTTTCTGGACCTTTACTTCGACCACCACCATTACTACTACTATCACCACCACTACCATTACTACTATTATCATCACCACCACTACCACCACCACTACCATTACTACTATTATCATCACCACCACTACCACCACCACTACCATTACTACTATTATCATCACCACCACTACCACCACCACCACCAGTCCTGCTTGCATAGCGTGGCGTTTGGGGGTCTGTACAACATGGCGATCGGGTCTGGCGCTGCCAAGTGCATTTGCCGGTGTTAGCTGGCATCGGCAGCCATCTAGATCAACTTTCGACGCGTAAAAAAGGGAATATCATGTGGCCGCACGGTTTCGGTGGACGGAGAGCGCTATTGAGACATCTCAACTCAGTTTGGAGGAATCAACAGTGGGAGGAGAGGACGGAGGATGGACGTTGAGACCAGGACCACGTGGCGCTATGAGGACGACTGAATCGTGAGGAGTCTGCCCTGTCATCATCACCATTATAGCCCGCTTTCAATCCTGATGAGTCGGGCGTGAGAATGACAATCCAGAGTCGTATGCAGCCTTGCTTCCACTCGATCCTCGGCTTGGCCTGCTGTCCCACCTTGGCCCACAGCGACGACTGGCACTTTAATCTAGACATGTTTTCAATATGAAATAGAGAACCGACGCAATAGCCACGGCCAGAAACGGGTGAATATCCAGTGCAACTTGTTCTCGTGCACCCGCCAATTAATAGACGCTCCGAAATGCGGAGGGTACCATAGCACTGGCGTGGCCTGGCCTGTATCGGCATATGACACCATTGGACACTCATATCTGGACGAGATCTTAGCCAGCCAGCAGCCAGCCGGTCAGGCCCATTCATTGCCTGGCCTCGGGCTCCGGGAGTGTCGCGCAGGTACGCCCCACTGTTGCAGGAAGGGCCTTTACTTTCCCGGCGGTCGAATAATATCTAATTAGTATAACAGGCGGGAATGCCCCGTAGATCTTTTGCCATCCTCTCTTCTGATCCTTTGGGCATCTGCTCTCGTTGAAGTCATCGGCGGGACCGACGTCTTACTCGTTGGACCGTGTCGGAATGGTCAGGCCTAATGCAAAACTTTCGGAGTCTCTTCCACCCCTGATATTTGGCACCGCCACCTTTAATTATCAGGTGTGTTATTATCATACCCGGCGACGAAAATCCAGCCATGGCCGATGTTCACGGCCGTCATGTACGGCCTGCCACATCCACCATGTGCACAGCCTGACCTGCTCGACATACTGGAGAACGCGTACTAAATACATGGAGGAAATCAGTTCAATGTCGACCCCTATGCCCTTGGTCCGACGGCCATCGTCCACAAGGCCTTAGCCCAGGGCGTCCGCGCCTTTGACACGTCACCCTACTATGGGCCGGCTGAGGAGATTCTCGGCACAGCATTCTCGGAGCTGGTTCAGAAGCGTTGGCCTCGTGATTCGTACTTCCTTTTGACCAAATGTGGCCGGATTGCCGCCGACCGTTTCGACTATTCCCCCGAATGGATCAGACACAGTGTGAAGCGCAGCTGCCAACGCCTCAGAACTTCGTACCTCGACGTCGTCTACTGCCATGATGTCGAGTTTGTGTCGCCACAGGAAGTCCTCGATGCCGTGCAGGAGTTACGGCGCATTCGTGACGAGGAAGGCACGCTGCGATATGTCGGCATCAGTGGCTATCCCGTGCACCATCTGTGCGAGTTGGCAGAAATGATCGTGCGCGAGACTGGAGAGCCGATCGACATTGTCCAGTCATATGCCAACTTTACCATCCAAAACACGAGACTGCTCTCCGAGGGATTTCAGCGCCTGGTCGACGCTGGCGTTGACATCGTCACGAATGCCAGTCCATTGGGAATGGGCTTGTTGAGGCGGCAGGGTCCGCCGGTGGGAGCCATGGGGAATTGGCATCCCGCTCCGGACGAGCTCAAAAAGGCGTGTGCCGACGCCAGTAAATGGACCGACGCCCAGGGAGAGAAGCTGGAAGTTGTCGCGGTTCGCTTCGCGCTGGAGAACTGGCTTCGAGAAGGTTCAGCCGCAGGCACCTACGGCAATCCTTACGGAAGCACGGGCGAAGCTGACAGTGCTCCATTGAGGATGACGACAGCAAAACTCGGTGTCATTGTCATGGGTGTCAGCAAGATGGAAGAGCTTGACGAGACCATGAGGGTGTGGAGGAGTGTGCTGGACGGGTTAGCGGATGACCTGGACACTGACCCGGGTACTATGACCCCCTCAGACGCGTTGACCGATCATGAATGGAGTCTCATCAGGAGGCAGCGCATCCGTGCGCTTGCCAAAGAGATTCGTAAACTCATCGGTCCTTGGGCGGATTACGCTTGGCCATCACCCGAACCCGGGTTTGTCCGTCAAAGAGGCAACCCGCGAGCTGTTGAGCATGACCCAGACATATCTGAATCACCGAGTCAAGTCGCGATACACCCCGCACTGCTGACACCACCGTCTGAGGCTATCGATGATGGTGCTGCTGGGCCAGACGATATTCCGGCAATCAGGCGCTGAGACATGAGCCTGTGCTGCCTGTCAAGGATGGAGCAAAATTGCCTTTGTCTCCAGCGACCGTCCGCCCGCGAAACAAAGGAGGGCATCCAGGCGTCCATCCCGCCTGATGGAGATTTATTATGTTCATCGTCGTCCCAAGGCATGTCGTGCGAAGGAAGTCTATCCTGGCAGTCGAGGATCCTCTCTGCATCCTGTTTTCTGGAATACATCTGCTTTCTTGAATCCCTCGCTACAGACTCAGAGATTCCACCCCTCAGGATGAACGCATCTTCGGTTCCTTGACTGGCATTCGAGTTATGCTGGCGAGTCGAGACTTGCGCTGCACAACGGACGTTGGAGCAAGTGAGGAAGACTTGAATTTACCGACACGACGTCGGTTACATGCATCTTCTGCTTCAATTTCGAGGAATGAGGAGAAGACCATGGGCCGGGATGACGATGGGCAAATCTTCAATAATGCACGAAACTTCTGAAATTGAAGTTGCTACCGTCTAATTCTACAATATTCAGGTTACAGTCGCCTTGTCAAGAGTTCTAGGCCGTAATCTCGTAAAGTTCACCTAGAGACTTGCTTCACTTTGCTCCATCTTGCTCCAGATGACCTGCTTCAAGCACTCAACCTCCTCATAAGAGTTGAGATGATTCAAAGCACGACCAACTCTTGTGGAATGTGCCATAGCCTTTCACGAGCAGATAGTTAGTTCGGTACAGCACTTACCTAGCAGCATACCCAGTAGCATACCCAGCAGTATAGTAGTATACCCGGCAGAATGCCAGTAGCATACCCAGCAGTATAGTAGCATACCCAGCAGATTGCCAGTAGCATACCCAGCAGCATTCCCAGCAGCATTCCCAGCAATACTTACCCAACCTCACCTAGCAACACTTACCTAGATCAACTGGCTCTACACCGCAATGACAATTAGAGAATCATGTTCATAGAATTTCCGGTCCTTGGCTGAGGACAACAATACAACAGGCGTAATTCTGGTCTCACTAGCTATTGAGTGGTGCTCCGGTGTCGCACAAAAAAGCGCCACCGGCCGAGCACGTCATTCCCCTGGTCATGTTCCCCAGCTCAAAGCTCAATCTGCTCCACACAGATTCTTGCGAATCAATTCCTTTGCAGCAAAAAGGCCTTTGTCCCATCTCGTTCTCGTCGGGTTGTACCTGCGCAGGCACATCGCTCCCTCGAGCGCCTCGATCCGACAGGGCTACTTCGAACGGCATCTCACATGTCCTTGAATATCCTCATATCCACACTCCAAGTCGTCGAGCTGGTCCCTCCACCTCTCTTCCCTACGCACCAAAATGTCTGAGTCAGGCTCGTCGTCCACACCGGCCTCGGGCACGCTCCCGAATCCGAAGATCACGGCGATGAGCAAAGCTTTGGCCCACGTCGACCTGGATGGCCATGACCTCCCCCCTTCCCCGGCGCCGTCGAGCCCGAGAAGCGGACGGCAGTACGGCATTGCCACCCAGCTCGTCTACTCCGAGGGCAATGATCAGTACAACGCGAGCAGCGTGCCGATATACCAGGTAAGAGGCCTCGAGAAAACACGGGTCCATAGCCGCGCGAGACTGACGAGGACAGTCGGCCACGTTCAAGCAAACATCGGCCACCGGTGGGGTGTCGAACGAGTATGACTACACCCGCAGCGGCAATCCGACCCGCACGCACCTGGAAAAACACCTGGCCAAAATCATGCGTGCCAAACGGGCGCTGGTCGTCTCGTCCGGCATGGGCGCTCTCGATGTCATCACGCGGATGCTTCGGCCCGGCGACGAAGTCGTGACAGGCGACGATCTGTACGGGGGCACCAACCGATTGCTCAAGTATCTGTCGACGCACGGTGGCATCATCGTCCATCATGTCGACACGACGACGCCGGAGAACGTGAAGGAAGTGTTGACGGCGAAGACGGCCATGGTGTTGCTGGAAACGCCGACCAATCCACTGATCAAGATTGTGGACATTCCCACCATTGCCACCATGGCTCACACGGCGAATCCTGCATGCCTCGTGATCGTAGACAACACCATGCTCTCCCCTTATCTTCAGAATCCGCTGGAGCTCGGGGCCGACATTGTCTACGAATCGGGAACCAAGTATCTGTCGGGTCACCACGATCTCATGGCGGGCGTGCTGGCCGTCAACGACGACGCGCTCGGGGAAAAGCTCTATTTCACCATCAATGCGTCCGGCTGTGGTCTGGCTCCCTTTGACTGCTGGTTGTTGATGCGGGGCATCAAGACTCTGAAAGTGCGCATGGACGCCCAACAAGCCAACGCGATGACGATCGCCCAGTTTTTGGAGGCCGCTGGGTTCAAGGTCAGATATCCCGGCCTCAAGAGTCATCCACAGTACGAATTACATAATTCGATGGCCCGTGGAGCAGGCGCCGTCCTGTCCTTCGAGACCGGCGACATCCAGCTTTCCGAGCGCATCGTCGAGTCGGCCAAACTCTGGGCCATCAGCGTCAGTTTTGGGTGCGTCAACTCGTTGATCAGCATGCCCTGTCGCATGAGTCACGCCAGCATTGACGCTAAAACACGGAAAGAGCGAGGCGTGCCCGAAGATCTGATCCGATTATGTGTGGGCATCGAAGACGTCGACGACCTGCTCGACGATCTGAGGAGTGCGTTGGTCCAAGCCGGGGCCATGAATGTCACCCTCGATGGGATATATGCAAAGAATCCGACGAGAGGGGAAGAAGACACCCAAGATTCGGAAGACGGGAAGACCGAGGCTGCCCCTGCGGATGAACCTTGATGCAGCCCATCCCCATCGCCTATATTTTCTTTTTTCTTTTTCTTCCTGGGGCCTTGCATTGCATTGCATTGCGTCGTGTGGAAAGCAATACGACTTTCCGCTTTTGGTTTGGAAAGCAAGCATCAGAAGGCCAATTAGACGCCCACACCGAAACGTCATTTAGAGAAAAGCAAACTCCCAAAAGTCGGCGGGACGGGAAAGAAACGGCTCTACTTCGCACGTAACATGGCATATTCACATGGCGCGCACTCGTTGGAAGTTCCATAGCTAAGCATGTTGGCAGTCCCAGGTCCGTGAAGCTGGAGATATGAGATGAGTCAAAAAGGCGATTGGAGCGCATGTTCTGAATTTTCCCGAGATCAGGGGCTGGAACCCAGACGCACCTCCTGTCAAGTCGATCTGGATTGGACGTGACCTATTGGAAATTTCATCATCCCCGCAATAATGGGACCACCCCTGCTAAGCCCTGCTGGGTTCTTCTTCTGGCAGTTGCTACCTATACTGTCATGATCGTGGCTGTGGACGTATTCCGCCTTTTCATCCGAGATATGGCGATGGGGAGGCCTCGAGATGTCAAACTTGTCGAGGGGATCGAGATAGGGCAGACAGGGCTAGGAGGCGCTAGACAGGGAGGCCTGTGACACAGTACGGAAGGAAGTCAAGTGAAGGCATGGGATAGGACGGCGTGGGTTCAGGTGGATGTGGGTATTATTTCCTTCCCATCTATCTCGACTGTGGGTGGTATCAGGTCGGACAAGTGACTGCGCCCGCCTTGAGCCAAGGATACATGTCTAATAACTTATCTTCTTAATCCTGCATATCCGCCTGCAGGCTATCCTGCCCGACTGTGGCATGATGCAATCCTACTCGATCTGTTTGGCGCGCTTCTTTGCTTTTTGACTCAACAAACATCGAATTTGACACAGTGGGTGGACAACAGGCTAGCTGAACGTGTTTTCAGCTGCGGTGGGTCGAGATGGAAGTGGAACCCGACGACAAACTCTGAAGAGACAGGGCGAGGCCGGCATCTGGGTCGACATGGATTTCCAACCAGGCCTGTGCCTAAGTTGGATAGAAGATCCCACTCTCCAAGGCAGAAGTCGAAAGATGAATCATGAATGTCCTTCGGCCTTTATCCGGATTCCGGATCTCGATCCAGGGCAACTCGGTAGACGATCTCGGAACGAGAGTTGCATCCTATTCGATCGCCTTGAAACAGGGTGTGGCACAAGAACAGAAGAAGATCAAGTGCATTGGAGCAGACCAAAAAGAAATTCCAAAAAGATATCGTACGAGGAACATGGGACTCGAACCCACAGCCTTGGCTTCCCTCAGTCCGGGTGCACTTGAATACTGCAAACGGTGTTAGATGATTAGGCCCCACATACAAGGAGTGAAACTCACGGAGAGCCACTAAATGATCGTTAGATCTCAACCACTACAACACAGCATCAGGAATCATACCGCGCTACCATTGCGCCAATCCCCCCTCCAGAATTGTCAAATCTTGTGACAATTTCAAACACATTTTTTCACGGATTCAATATAAAAAGGGTCGTTCTGGGCGCCAAGATCTTTGAGAAGGCCGCCCTTAGATTCCGCTTGCTCTAGGTATCCCGCCCCTTCTATTCCTCCATGCCATCCTGACTGATGACCGGGAGAGGAGAAACGGAAGACGTTCCAATTTTCCTGCCACGCGGTGTATACTGTCGCCTCCACGTCGCTCATCCCATCTTTGGCCTGTCCCTTTTACACCACCAAGGTATATCTCGCGACCAAGGCATGTGACTTCATCACCACTTGTTTCCGATCGATATCCAGTCTCCTTTTTCCTCGGCCTGTCGGTGGTATTAGTCGCTGGTTCACTCTGGACCCGAGCTGCACTAGAATACCAGTCGCAGAACGGCATCGGGCAGCAACAGAAGAAGAAAGACATCATGAATGCAGTGGTCGAACAAGTGAGACGTGGAGAGGACGGTAGGTGCCGTCTGATCTACAACAATAACAATGAGAATGATAACGATAATCCATAATGAGACGGACTGCGTGATTGTCTTGGACACGAAAGTCTGGATGGACGAGGCGCCCATTGTGGACACCAAACAGGAGCATAAATATAACCTCACGGGCACTTGCAAAGGCGGCGGTGGCCAAGGCAGAGAATTCTAGTCATCAGAACCACATTATTCGGATCCAAGCACAACTTGAGCTTCTGGAGGTATGTTCAATTCCAATGTCGGCCTGGTGAGGTCCACACAGCAACAGTCGGGGAATGAATGAGGTATCAGCTGGATTCGCTGCGATCATGTCTGTCCAACAAACAAGCACCAACCGGCACGGCCTAGTGGAGGAAAGGATCATTCCTGCAGAATACTATTTGCGCCCGAGATTTGTCAGGAATTTGTCATCTCCATTGGACCTACATCGGTGAGACAGAAGTCATTTCCGATTGTCGCCTCGACAATAATGGGGCGCTTTCCTCAATGGGCATGTCGCCTATAATGGCCGTCAGCGGTTAGGTCTCGATCCGCTTGCTGTGGAGACTGTGCCACAAAAACATGACGGTCGCGGCTGGTCCAAGACGAACCGTGCGACCGTGCAGTCCCCCCCTGGGTACAGAAGGAGTGGTGCTGAGTTGGAGAAGCCAAGGCTCAACGGATTGCGCAAGAACGACAAGAGTGCCGCCCCACACGCATCCGAAACGGATCGAAGTCACGGATGACGGCGGATAGATGGCATGGGGGAAGGGGTGGATCAAGGAGGTATGGACATTGGCGCCGGCGTAGGCTGTAGAGCGTCGGTTAAAGCCAGCCACTCACTCAATCGGCAGTTGTCAGGCTGCGGAAGAAGCAGCTGTCGGACTCGGATCGCGATCGACTGCCAAGAGCCATACAAAAAGCTGTTTGGGGGGATCTGGTTTTTTTTTTCGTTTGCACAAGCGAGGACAGATCCGTGTGTGTACGTCCCTGGTCCCTGACAGACCTATCGGGCAGTCCGAGTACGTACGTAGACGGGTCCAGTTTGTTGCTGTGTCACCTGCATCGTGTCATGCCCTTTTCCCACCACAGCCATTCCGGCCAGTTCTGCCCTGGTCATGCACGGAACGCGCTGGAGGAGATGGTTCAGACAGCCATCTCCAAGCAGATGCAGGTGTTTGCGCTGACCGAGCATATGCCGCGACATGATCAAGATCGATACGCTGAGGAAATCGAAGCGGGCGTGGATCTGGAATGGCATCTTGCCAACGAAACGGCATATGTAGCCGAAGCCAGGCGGCTGCGCCAGAAGTACGGTTCTCAGATCGAGCTGCCAATCGGATTTGAGAGTGACTGGGTCCGTCCAGAGTCTGTCGACCTCATCCGTCAGAGCATTCAGACTCACGAGTATGACTTCTTTGTGGGCTCGGTCCATCACGTCCACAGTGTTCCGATCGATTATGACCACGATCTTTACCAGATGGCCCGGCAAAAAGCCGGCGGCTCCGACGAGAGGCTGTTTGAGGATTACTTTGACGCCCAGCTGGACATGTTGCAGGCCACGAAGCCGCCGGTCGTGGGGCATTTTGACTTGATTCGGCTCAAAAGCGACCATCCTAATGACAGCTTCCAACGCATGCCTGGAGTCTGGACCCGCATCCTCCGAAATTTGGACTTTATCGTCTCGTACGGTGGCATCATCGAGATCAACACGGCCAGTTTGAGAAAGGGCATGGAGGAGCCATATCCGACGGGAGAGATATGTCAGGTGAGGAGCATTCATTCATTGCCCACACATCTGCCCGCTTGCTGACCGCTCAGGCCGCCGTCGAGAGAAATGCTCGATTTTGCCTCTCTGACGACAGTCATGGCACAGATCAGGTTGCCTTCGGCTACGGCACCGCGCTGCACTTCTTGCGCGCAGCCGGCATCCAGACGTTGACCTATCTCAAGCATGAGGTGGTCGTGCCGTCGAGCCCCAACACATCACCACCATCATCCGACCCTCGCTTTCCTCACCTGCGACTCTGTACCGTCCCCGCCAATGAATTTGGGGACCATGCGTTCTGGAGCAAGCTGGACGATGCTCGTTGATTCGCCCGTCATAATGCATGATGCTCGGCATCCGCGACACTTTCCCCTGTGTAGACAAAGGTGTGCCGATCTCTTTCATTTCGAGGGCCTTCTTGTTCTGGGACGACCAGCTGTTCAGCTGTGAAACAAGCGCTGTGACACGGCCCCCACGGATGGTGGAGGCCAATGAGGTGGTCATGCGGTAGATGCCATCGAGGGATCGATAACATGGTGCAGACCGAGTGCTCATGCCTCACAGACTATCGGAATTGTGGTGTTGGAGTGAGGCGTGCTGTTGGTCAAGCGCGCTGCTCGCCTGCCCCGCCAATTGCAGCTAGAGTCGGCGATTGGGCCGCAGGTCGCCCTGCACCGTCGGGGGGCGCCCCTGTGCTATTGTACCACAGGACATTCTCGACGTCGGCGCTACGGCCGCAGTCGAGTGAGAAACCGAAGCCTGGACGACAGGCGCCCTGGTTCCGAGTGTGAAGCAGCCTGGTTCTCGCACACCTGGCAGACTTGATCTCGCAGCCCGCACTCCGGACGTCTATCTGAACTGTGGAGTCGGGAGCACAGACAGGTGGCCGCTCGGACGGCGAGGACGCTTGGTGACAAACGACAAATCTGAGCAAGGATGGCTCGCCGTCCCACTGGACGTCAGACATGGTCGAGAGCCAAGTCGCGACCGAGGAGCGGACCACGCAGACGTCGATCCGAAAACCTTCTACTGCGACAGGCCCGCTAGCTGATCCAGGCTTGCGAATGGGTACCGACGGACAGTTAGCACAGTTATACCCCTGTCTAGTCGCTGTCAAGTTCCCTAGCGTCATCTCAAGAACGGGTCTCCACCGCGGTCAACAGCAGCGGATGAGCCAGAGCCATCAGGGCGCAGACGCACCTCGGGCGTGGGGTTACCGATGCACCCTGACACACGGTGGGGAATTTTTGTTCGCCCTGAGGAACCGGAACGTGTGGAAGGGTCACCAGCAGGGGGCTGGCGACGGTGCAGGTAGAGGCTGAAACCGAAGGATGAATGAAAGCTGACACGCAGAAAAAAAAACGAGGGGCCACTGACGCCATCTGCCAGCGCCCAAGCTCGAACTAACAACAGCTGCTCGCGGCCAGTTCGGCATTGGAAACAGCCTCGTTGAAGACGGGGGATTGGCAACTGCGGGGAGGTCTTGGGCTTTGAATCGGAGGGGGGACGAGGTCGACGCAACCAGCAGCAGCAGCAGCGGCCGCGGCCGACCGATTCTTTCGCACTTGATTGCTTCTGCTTGCTTCCTGGTGCTCTGGCTGCTGCAGTGGTGTTTGTTGGCCCATGGCCTGCACGGGCTGCTGGGAATTGGGAGCTGGGACGAGTGACTGCCCTGCTCGTCGCAGCCAGGCCCAGGGCCCATCGACAGGAGGATGGTGGCATTGGATGGGAGAGCAGGCCAGCATTGCACTACTACGCCTCGGCCTAAGTGGAGCTTTTTTCTCCACCGCTGGCTGGGTCCGGCCACGGCTCTAGGTCTTTTGCTGCCTCTGCTCTCTGCTCCCGTTTTCTGCACGACTCGGTCGTCCCGCGTGTGCCCTTCCCCGGCCTGGGACTGCTCCCTTCCTTTTTTTCCCCCCTTCCCCTTCTCCCGCCGGTCATCAGGCCACTCTCCCTGATCCCCGTTCCCTGACCGCAGGAATTCACCGGCTCGACGCCTTTGCTGTCCTCGACCAGTCCGCCGGCGTCTGGCGCCCGCAGGGTTACCCGATCACGGCTGGCCAAACCTGGTCACGAACCTGTCAACCCTGGACGACAACCTCAGGAAGTGGTTTGCCAGGCCCATCCTTGAACAGGGGTGGTACCTCTAGAACACGTCCGAGCACGTCCTCATAACTCCCATATTACTCCTGTCATTTTGTCTCAGTCCAGCCCTGAGACTGCATTCAGAATCTTCATCCAGTCTGACCAGCCTGTGCCAAGCCCGGCCTAGGCCAATATCTACTACAACATCCCCTGGGTCACATCACTCCTGACCCTTTTTTTTTCAATCATACGCTGAAGACCTGTTGTGCTCAAGGCCGTGTCAGACTCTCTTCTGATCATCACCACCACCGCTGCCGCCACTGCCACGGTCACCACCACCGCCGCCGCGACTGCCATGGCATCTCAGCTTCAGAAGCGCCTCATCAAGGACGGCAACAAGGCCGACTACCCCAAGCCGGGCGACGAGGTGACGATCGAGTATACGGGTTGGCTGTACGATGCGGGCGCGGCCAGCAATCAGTATCGAGGGTCCAAGTATGGAAGAAGCCGTCTCCTCCCAGCTCGTCTGCCCACGACTCGTCTGCCCAGCAGTGCGAAGTCTTACTGATGATGGGCCACCAGGTTTGACAGTTCTGTTGGCCGCGGCGATTTCAAGACTCAGATCGGGGTGGGCAGAGTCATCCAAGGCACGCGTCGCTCCCTCACTGGCTGACCTGGACGTCTAGACTAACTTGATCTTCTAATAGGCTGGGATCAGGGCGTCCCGCAAATGTCTCTGGGCGAGAAGAGCGTTCTGACCATACCTGGGTATGTCCGTCCATCCCGCCCTTTGTGCCATTGGACTCTTTGAGCAGTCTCGTTGGCACCGCCTGCTCGGCGGGAAAGGTTGACATGTCGTCTTGTCGGCCGAGCCGGCGCGTGCTTCTCCTGGAAATGTCTTTCCGCCGTCCAGCTGATGTCAGGCCACACCCTTGCTGACCGCCGTTCTTCAGACACTTGGCTTATGGTAACCGGTAAGTTGCTTTGGGCTGCGTTGGCCAACACCCATCACCGTGGCCTCTCGGATCGAGGGCTGTCGAACTCGCGTACGAGCCAACCACGGTGCGGTCGCGCTGCATGCTTATGCTGTGTGACCGCACCCGGTTGGGCTGCAAGATCGCGCTCCTGCAACGGCCAAACCCCTGTATCCGAGGTCATCATGCAACAAGGACACGACGCCGTTCGCATTTGGTCACCTTCTCTGTGACCCGATATTCGCTGACCAATGACATGTCCACCAGCGGGTTTCCAGGCCTCATTCCCCCCAATGCGACGTTGATCTTGTAAGTCCACTTTGTTCGTTCACCTGCATCTCCCGACGCTTGTCCTACGCGACCCGCGACTCGAGGATCAGTCTGCATTGAGGTGCAGATGACACCCGATGCGGGCGTGTACTTGTGTCCAATGGTCGCACCAACTTTCACCCTCGAGGCCGAAGGTGGCCGACCTTCAAGTTGCTTGAAGATTCAGTGAGTGGAGCAGCCGCCGCCGCCGCCGCCGCCGCCGCCGCCGTCAGCGCCAGTACTTCCCTTTTTCCACACAAGACAGCCCATCACACGTTATGGCCCGTGCCTGACTGACTTTGGCGCTAGTGAGGTCGAGCTCAAGGCTATCAATGACAAAAAGGCCTGATGCAGGGCCAGACTCTCCAAATCTAAGAAGCCGTACTCGATCGTCACAGTCAAGTGACGACGAACGATGTATCCTCCGGGGAGAGAGGGGGAAATAGAACATGAGCTCAAAGTGTGACTAGATGTGGGGAATAGGGGATGGCTACGAATTCATGAGCACTGATTCCTTTTCTTCTCCGGCATTTCAGACGCCTGAGATGATGCAGTTCATCTCTGCACACCCGGCGGTGTTTCACTTGGATTATCTACCAGTTTTGGGCTTCAGATATGTCCAGAAGCCTCGTCAGCAGTTGTCAAATGACAAAACCAAGTTCAATGCATGATTGCACCTGTTACCGCTGTCATTCCTGCATCTCCATATTTCCCAACAATGATCAACACATGGACTTGACCTTTTGGAAACACGTCTGTAGATACTGCGCCTGTCAAATACCGTGTGGTGCGTTAGCTCGCTCCACCCGAGCAGAACTCAGCAGCAAAAGGTCATCTCATCCCTGACGAGAGTCATCACTCCACTTGAATCTAAGCAAGTATCATCAAAACATCAATCATTCTCTAGCTTTCATGCGATCCAAGCCAGTCCGTCACAGTGAGGTTCGCGCCACGCCGTGACGTTTGAAAACCAGATGGCAGCATTCTTGGGGATGTACCCTATAGAGATATGCCAATAATGCGTCAACCCTCTGTCCAGCCCAGCCGAGCCATTTTCTTTCCCCAGACCCGCGGATAATCCAGGGCATCGGGCCGATTCCGTTGGGCCTCTCTGCCCTCTTCTGCCCTCTCTGCATCCCTGTATATGACACCTTTTTGGCCTGCTCCCCTAATTAGATATCCACTGCGTGCCGCCGCCCTGTCGGCCCATATTTCTTGAAACAAGGTGAAGGGTGTGTTGACTTACTGCCGGTGTGGGCTGATACTTGCATCACGACGTCCATGATCAGTAAATTGTCCCGCGATCCCTGCAGCGCTGATAGGTCAGATTCGATTGGCCGGGACTGGCAAATTGCTTCTGTCCTATTATTTCCACCGCCGACGATGGTACGCGAATCATTCCCCTGTGGTCCTGCTCGCGCTCAAAGCTTACCCTCACCGGCCATGTTATGGCCCGGTCTCTATTGATCCAGTGCGATTATTCTCTCGTATCTGTCATGTCAAGGTCTCGGCCGTGTCCGCAGGACTTTTCAGCAACAGTCGGTGGGATCTCCCACATCTTTTTCTCATAACATGTGGTGGGATGTGGTGAAGCAAAATTATACTCTCTATTTCCGTGGGACTTTTGTTTCTCCCACCTCCTTTTTATGTTCGCCCAGCATCACCATGCGAACGAGAAGTGTCAGACGGTGAGTGGAAGGGAGGCAGTGAACGAACAGACAAGGTGAGACTCCTCTATTAGCAGACCATCTGGCGTGCGGCACACAATCCTTGCCACCTTCAACCCTCGGAGACGCGGGCGGAGAGTTCACGAACAGCTTTAACGTCCTTGCCCGCTTCTTGAAACACCGCTCGTACACTGACTGTCGCAGGTGTGTCGTATGGCCTTATTGTCGTCATGACAAGCATAAAATAAGGCGGGTGAGCAGAGAGGTAACGAGTGGATTGGGTCGACCTTTCGCAGTATTAAGTGTTTGTCTGCATCTTATTTGTCATTTGCTAATAGAGAGACAGGTGAATTATGTCTGGATAGGCGGACCCGCCTCTATATATGACCAAAAAAAAAAATGCAATACGAGTACGAATCTGCCAGCTAAGCGATACCACCGAGGCTGGTTGGCTGGCGCAGACTCCGAAGCGTCCCAGAAGAGGGAACTGATGGGAAGAGAAGAGAACAAACAACCGCTGCAGAAAGTTCGGGAGCTAATCAGGAGGTATCTCTAGCTCTTGTCCGTCCCTGGCCGTATCCTGCACCGTGAGATGGCAGCACCAGTTTCGTCACATTTCGCACACGGGGTGCTCGTGAAGCAAACCCGTTCCGAAGCCAGCAGCCACTCTCACCCTCTAACTTCTTGCCTGGCCACCTTTAGATCTCTTTCCCGAATTCACCAGGAGGCTTGATCAGCTCAGGCCTGTACTGCCCGACTAAACCGGTGGGTCAATGGTGGACGCTACCAGACACCATCGCCCCACAGTCCTATCTATCATACAATCCGCATGTGGAGCATCGTCTCGCAGCAGGAAAGCCAGGGCGCCCTAAATGACGGCTCGTTTGATTCGACTTGACCGGTCATCAGCCGATGACTGTTGCAGTTGGCAGAGGAGAAGTTGGAACTGATCTACGCTGCCATCATATGATGGCGCTTGAAAGGTGATAGAAAGGGAAAGATGGAAAAGTAAGTCAGTGAGAGGGAGTCGGGGACTGTTGTCTCACTGGAAATCACCCGTCGGGCGCTGTCAGTGACTTATTTTCTCGAGATTAAAAGGGATGAGAGAGATATCCGGCGTGGCGTCGTCTGGTTGGGTTGCCCCCCGTCAAATTCATTTCGTTCTCTATTCTGTTCTTCCTCATTTGTTCAATGATGTTCAGCAGCTGGCACCAGTCAGCCTCGCTGCTTATAACCTAATTACATCTCGGACTTTTCTATCTTCGCCGACCACAAGCCGCAGTTGCCTGCCCCTCCTCTGAACGCTTCCATGGTCGACGCCCGCTTCTGGGGCAGGCCGAAAGACGCCGCTCCTCAATGTGTCCGTGTACAGCTCGTACGCAGGGTAATAGTCGTCCACAAATTTTCGGACCTGCTCGTCGGTCATGCCGGACCCTTTCTTCTCCCACAGGTCTTTTTCCTGCTGTAGCCGCCATTGATATACATACTGCGGATCCGCAGCGTCGATGTGAATGAAAGCATCCAGCTGGTCCGTGATCGCGTCATACTGTCGCAATGCCTCGTTGATGTCGGTCAGGCTCTGCAGCGTGTGGTGACCTAAACGGCCGACATAGTGGGTGTGTGGGTCTCTGGCCGCGGCCACGGCTGCTTCGTGCTTTGATTTCAACGTCGAGGGTGACAGAGGTCGGAAACCCACGCACCAGCCCTCGAAGAGGACCACGCGGACTGGATCGGTGTGAGGATCGCAGTTCACTTCTTCCCACTCTGATTCGGGCACACGATCGCCTTGTCCATTGAACGCCGCCTTATTGTATTGAGGAATCTTGGTCCTTCTATTCTGCTTCAAGTTTGAAAAAACAGCCAGCGCAAGCGGGATGTCATGGGTAGACGGCTGTCCCCGATGCTGCACCAGGGGGTTGTCCGGATGGGACTCGGCCAGTGCGACTTGGTCCCGGTGGGTGAGGTAGAGGTCGTCGAGCGAGAAGACGACGGTCGGCAACGCATGGGGCGGAGATGAGAGTGCTGACTTCAGCACTTCGACAAGCACCGACTTGCCTGCGCCTTGGACGCCATTGAGACCAATGAAGAAGGGCGGGGGATTGGCATCTTGAGAATGCCGTTGTTGGTGGATTGTGAGTCGTTCCAGGATGAAGGGCACCACATACGGGGCTTTGTCATCCTGTATCTCAGGCATTGTGAGGACTAGCACAAGCAGGTGGACGGCACTCCAGTCGTCAAAGATGCCACTCTTTAAACACCGTCAGAGCTGGACATGAGGGTGGGTGGGTGATCGTTTATGCCATCGCGTGGCTCCGGAGAGCAAGCCGATTCAAGTCTATTGTCTGGCTTTCATCCTGCCAGGGCGAGGCTTTACACGATAGCGTTGGCAGTAACTCTTTCATGCTCGTCTGGGGTAATTTCCATGCGTTTCAGTGTCCACGTGCATCCAGCTCAGGCAGATCCAGTGGAGGAGCATTCTTGTCTGGACTGAAAAGGTCTTGTGGGGTCAGGTGGCGCTTTTGCGGAGGCTGCGTCATATGGATGCTGGGGCACGCTCTGGCATGTCCTGTGCCTCGGCATCCGCGTTCCTCGGCGACCACTGTGATTGTCAATTTGTTCTCCGGCAGTCGGTGTCGGCTGTTCTTCTTCCTTCTCCCTCATCTCCCTGCTTTCGTCCTCGTCGGAGAAACATCACCCAGAGCTGCAATAGCAGTAGATTCTCCTCACCGTCGGCTCTTTGTCAGTCTTGTCCGAAACAGTGACGATGGTGTCAGAGTTGCGATTCGACAACCAGACGGTCGTGGTGACCGGTGCTGGGGGTGGACTGGGGAAGGCGTATGCATTGTTCTTTGCTTCACGGGGCGCCAACGTCGTCGTCAACGACTTGGGCAGCTCCTTCAAAGGCGAGGGAAAAGGCACCAAGGTATGCTTCGCTTGCGCTCCTCCCCACGTCGTGCTGACGGCGGTCTCTTCGTAGGCCGCAGATGTGGTGGTGGATGAGATCAAGGCCGCCGGCGGCAAGGCGGTTGCAAACTACGACAGCGTCGAGAATGGCGAGAAGATCATCCAGACTGCCATTGATGCGTTCGGCCGCATCGATGTGCTCCTGAACAATGCCGGGATCCTTCGGGATGTCAGCTTCAAGAACATGAAGGATCAGGATTGGGACCTGATCAACGCTGTTCACATCAGAGGCGCGTTTAAGTGTGCCCGAGCGGCGTGGCCGTATTTCAGAAAGCAAAAGTATGGCAGGATCATCAACACCGCGTCCGCGGCAGGCTTGTTTGGCAGCTTTGGCCAGTGCAATTATTCGGCCGCGAAACTGGCCCAAGTCGGCTTCACCGAAACGCTGGCCAAGGAGGGGGCGAAATACAACATCATCTCCAACGTGATTGCCCCCATCGCCGCCAGTCGGATGACGGAGACCGTCATGCCTCCCGAGGTCCTGGAGCACCTGAAACCCGAATGGGTGGTGCCGCTCGTCGCGGTTTTGGTGCACCCCTCGAATACGCAGGAGAATGGTTCTATCTTCGAGGTTGGTGGAGGCCATGTCGCCAAGCTGAGGTGGGAGCGCGCAAAGGGGGCGCTGCTGAAGTGCGACAGCACCCTCACGCCGGGAGCCATCTTGAAGAAGTGGAGCGATGTCAATGATTTCTCCGAACCTGAATATCCCGATGGCCCGGCTGATATGATGAGCAAGCTCGAGCAATCGCAGAAAATGGGCTCAAACGATCCCGGTGAGAGCATCAGATTCGACGGCAAGGTGGTCTTGGTGACAGGGGGCGGTGCCGGGTACGTTCCAACTCCCCGTGTGAGGAAAAGGAGGAGGATGAGCTGACATGTCCAGACTTGGTCGCGGCTACTGCTTGCAATTTGCAAAGCTCGGCGCCTCGGTCGTCGTCAATGACCTGGTCAACCCCGACACCGTCGTGCAAGAAATCCAAAAGCTTGGAGGCAAAGCCGTGGGCAACAAAGCCTCGGTGGAGGATGGTGACGCCGTGATCAAGACCGCCATCGACACGTACGGCAGAATTGATATCCTGATCAACAACGCCGGCATCCTGAGGGACAAGGCTTTCGCCAACATGACTGACCAGCAATGGGATGATATTATCAAGGTTCATCTCCGGGGCACGTACAAGTGCTCCAAGGCGGCCTATCCCTACATGATCAAGCAGAAGTACGGGAGAATCGTGAACACGACTAGCACGAGTGGTATCTACGGCAACTTTGGTCAAGCCAATTACGCCGCGGCGGTGAGTGTTTCTCGGAGAGTGATGGTCATCGCTAATTCATGACAGAAACTGGGCATCCTCGGTTTCTCACGAGCGTTGGCCTTGGAAGGACGCAAGAACAACATCTTTGTCAACACGATTGCGCCCACCGCCGGCACACAGCTCACTCGCACCATCATGCCTGAAGAGCTCGTGCAAGCATTCAAGCCCGATTACGTCGCTCCTCTTGTCCTTCTCCTCTGCTCAGATCGGATGCCCGATCCTCCCACCGGTCTGCTATTTGAGGTCGGCTGTGGCTGGCAGGCCCGCACTCGATGGCAGCGATCCGGTGGCCACGGCTTTCCAGTCGACGTCAAGCTGGCGCCTGAGCATGTGCTCGAGAAGTGGTCGAAAATCATCGACTTCGATGATGGCCGTGCCGACCACCCCGAAACTGCCCAAGAGGGTCTCAAGTCGATCATGGACAACATGGAGAACAAGAGCAGCAGCAGCAACAAGTCGTCATACCTGGAAGCCCAGGAGAAGGCGAAGAAGGCCAAAGCCCAGGGCACCGAATACTCCTATGACGACCGAGACGTCATTCTCTACAACCTGTCCCTGGGCGCGAAAAGGAAAGAGCTGAATCTGGTGTATGAGAACAGCGACAACTTTCAAGTGCTGCCTACCTTTGGCGTGGTCCCTTTCTTCGGTGCGGTGGTGCCGTACAGCATGGATGAGATTGTTCCCAACTTTTCTCCCATGATGTTGCTTCATGGCGAGCAATATTTGGAGATCAGGAAATTCCCCATCCCCACAGCCGCCGCGACTGTGTCGTACCCCAAGCTTGTTGATGTGGTGGACAAGGGCAACGCCGCTATCGTCGTCACGGGTACCACGACCAAGGATGCGAAGACCGGGGATGATCTCTTCTACAACGAAACGACCGTCTTCATCCGCGGCTCTGGCGGCTTCGGTGGAGCCAAGAAGGGCACCAACCGTGGGAATGCCACCGCCGTGTATGTCCCGCCGAAGCGAGCGCCGGACGCTGTGGTTGAGGAGAAGACTTCCGAGGATCAAGCGGCACTCTATCGGCTGAACGGAGATCGCAACCCTCTCCACATTGACCCCGAGTTCAGCAAGGTAGGTGGATTCAAGGATCCCATCTTGCACGGCCTGTGCTTCTTCGGCTTCAGTGGCAAGCACATTGTGCAGACGTTTGGCACCTTCAAGAACATCAAGGTCAGATTTGCCGGCACCGTCATACCGGGGCAGACCTTGGTGACCGAGATGTGGAAGGAGGGCAACAAGATTATCTTCCAGACCAAGGTCAAGGAGACTGGCAAGTTGTGTATAGCCGGTGCCGGTGCGGAACTCCTCGGATCTGAAAAGGCGAAATTGTAGATTAGGCAGCTACTTGGTTCGATTGTGGCACTACCAGCTGAGAAGATTAGGCATCAAACATACCCACCCGCCCAGTCCAATTCTGAAGCTCTCAGAAGGGTTGAGAGCGGTGGAAACGATGTCCCTTTGCTTCGAAGTTGCGAGCAAGATAGAGTCCAGCCCATGAGGAAGGCGATTTTCGTTGGTGCCTGATATTACCTTTTCATAGCGCCTCCACCGGCAGAGGATGGCTGTGGCTGAGCACGATCCTTGGCGCTCTTGCACCCCAACCTTACCCAAACAGGGAGCGATTTTGCGAGGAAGCGTATGAAAGAACTCTTGATGATGCAGGCCATTGGGCCACCGTCTTTCTGCTGGCAGTCTACAAGTACATGGGCCTTTTTTTTGTCTATCCCGGATTCTGGGTGTTTTGTTTTGAATTTCTGATTCTTAAAGCAGACTTACAAAGCGCCGTCAGGTCGATACCTGTTAGTGTGTTGTTGTGCTGACATCTCGCTTCGTGGACACGACGCCTTCAGGTTCGGACTCGGATACGTCTTGTTGGGTGTCGATATCACATTGGTGATTCGTCTCTCAATGACCACATCAAATGAGAAGTCCAGTGCTCTGCCTCCAACCAGCCATGCCACCAGTTCGACACACTTTGACCTCCCACCAGCGTACGACAACACATCTTCCATCCCGAGCATCGCCGTCACACCTTCACCGCCGAGTGTGAACCCAGTGGACGCGCTCTCTCGCCTGTCCGGCATCGACTTCTCAAAATATAACATTGCCCCGTCCAAAATCTCCGATGACCGCACGGTCACGACGACGACTCAAGTAGAACTCACGTCCAAGCGGTATGCGCTGGCCAAGTTCGTCCACGAGCAGGCCGCTCTGCCGCCCAAACCGCTCATGTGTATCCGAGGCACCCACACCAATAATCACAATCATCGAGACGAGGTGACCGACTTCGACCTGCAGCTCAACCTCACGTCCTTGCTCAATCTCGATCTTGAGCCAGGGATGGGCCGGGCCACGGACGGAGAAGCGACGTCCACTCGGTCCCGGCTGCGGGTCCTGACCGTCGACACCGGCACGAGCCCGGGCGAGGGGCCTTTGAAGCAGCGAAGCTCGCGGGACAATGAGAACCTGAACCCGCTAGACGTGTGGATCAAGAGGTTCTGCGAGGACAAAGCGGAGAACAAGAGGTAGGGAGGAAATTACTCGTATCTATCCCTCCATTCTCGGCATACTCGGTTGCTAATCTACTTGTTCTGTTTGCACCCATCCAGCTTCGCACTTACTCGTCAGATTGACTCCCTGCCCATCGACGTCCTGGAGGGCCTAGCCCGCACGCTGGTCGCGTCCACCCGGTACCGCGGCAAACTCAGTGTCACTTTTCCCGTCATACATCGCCAGGTGGTCGTGCACAAGCCGGCCGGCAACTGGTTCGCGAGCATGCTCCGACTGTATGCGCGGAAGAAGTATGAGTCGGTGGAGGCTGTGTGGGAGGTGGACAGCAGCGAGCTGGTCGCGCAGCGGTGGTGGGCTGAATGGCAGAATGCCGTGCGGAATGCGGTCCTCAGCGGGAGGAGAGGCTGGGTAACCGTCGAGGATTGGATGGAAGCAAGGATGGGCCTGAGGGAGAAGGAAAAGGGAAGGGATTGGGGGGTGGATGGGCAATAGGAGTGTTCGGGATGGATGGTAATAGGAGCGTTCGGGATGGATGGTAATAGGAGGTTCAGGATGGATGAGCAATAGGAGGTTCGGGATGGATGGGCAATAGGAGGTTCGGGATGGATGAGCAATAGCAGCGTTCGGGACGGATGGTGTATGGGTGTCCAGCGATATTGGACAGTGATTGGAACATGCCTTTGAAGAGTCGTGGTAAACGTGCAGGTACAACATCAGAAAGGTGCTGTGGCGGTGCATGACTTGATCTGTCTGTCTATTCATGTCAGCTCACCCTCCTCACGCGTGAAGTTTACAAATGCTGTCTGTCGATTATCTGCTCAAGACTGGTACCATCTCAACCTCAACATTCTCACTTTGCAATCTCACCGTCCAGGTCCTCCAGGATAACTTGAGTCCAAGCTGATAAAGCGGCAAAGCCGAAGCCGTGCTGCGCGGAATATTCCCTGAGAGCCAGATGCCGCATCAATTTCCACTCGGTCACATTTCCTGTCCCTTGAGTCATGGCGCGGCCCATCTTGGCCTCACAAACAGGGCAGAGGTAGGGTGGCTGCCTATTGTCCTCGGCTAATGATGCTGTGCCTTGCATGACGCACGCTTTGTACACGCAGTGATCGAGTCCAAAGCAGTGGCCCAGCTCGTGGGAGGCAGTGCGACAAATGCGGAAGAGGTGGAGAGAGATGAGCTCTGGGCTTGACATCGGGGACTGGCAAGCTAGGTGATGACGCGTGTGTGCTCTGACTGCCTCCTGAAGCGGGCGGCAAACTTTCCCCTTTGTCGATGTGCTGTTCAGCAAGCTGTCATTGGGATCCAAGATGGCTGAGACATGGATCTGCCCGCTCCGAGTTGGTCTGGCTCGCCTTTTTGAGCCCAGAAAAATATCGCTCGCATGAAGGTTGCAGATCTCGTCCACATACGAGGCGCAATGGCTTGCCGGCCACCCGTGCGCTCTGTCTACCTCTTGCAAGTCATCTAGCGAAGGATGATACCTGGCGGTGGAGACGATGGCAATTCGGCTCCCACCATAGGCTCCGCCACAGGAAAACTCGTCCTCGTCGCCTTCGTAAATATCGTGGTGAACAATCATCAGCAGTGCAAATGCATCCGCGGGAAGAACAGAAATGGCCACGTCAAGGAGGTCGTTCAAGTTGAGCTGGTGCGTGTACACATTGGCTCTTGTTACCGGGTCATCACTATCTTCGGATCGTGTGCGTCGGACACCGATTCGAACCAGTTCTGTATCGGTGGCGAGGCCGACACATTCTTCATCTTGATGGCCCTTCGTCTTCCCTTTGTGCTGATCACGCCATCTCATAAATTTGAGGTCGATCGGGAGACGTCGCACAAGTTGTCCGCAGTAAAATGCCTGCAGGTAGTTGATCACATCGTCCGTATCCGGTGGTGCGGGTTCGGGGCGCTTCTGCTTCAATCAGCATTTCTGGGACCTCTGCTCGCAGGTCAGAGTACCGCAACGAAGCAGTGGCGGCTCCATGCGCGCATAAAGTGCACATCCCGGCCAATCGATGGAGGGGCTGCGATGTAAATCACTTTCCGACGTGATGTCACCTTGTTCCGAGTACCAAGGTTGAGCCAGGAGCGGAGGCTCTGCGGTGACTCTTTCATATCCGAGCAAAGCTGGTCTCCAGGCAGACAAAGCGGAGCAGGGTACTGCTCATACAAAGTTCCATCGTCAAGTGTTCTTGCCTTCTTGCCCGTGGCGGCTGTCAAAGCTTGCTCAGTGCTGTAGGCCTTGCAGCCTGCGGAGGTTGCAAAGGAAGACGGCTGCCACGTCAATATTTCGTGCTTACAAAGATCCGCATTTGAATGGGAACCAGAGGTACCAAACATGGCTGCTGATGTCAAACAGGGCCACTGTGGTTATCAGACGCCGTCTGGGAGAGCGGACTTGGTCTTGAAGGCGGTCAGTGCAATTTATACCGCCATCCTTGTAGTGTGGTGGTGGCGTGTTGCTGCCTGCTGATGTGCCTCCAGCTTGCTTACCCGGCCATATCACGAATGCTGTATTACTCAGACATGCATCGCACTGGAAATGGCTGGGATGTTTAGTTGACTTGTCTGGAAGTCTGCACCTGCCTGGAATGCCAAGCCGTTGCCGAGGTGCAGAGTTCCGCGACTGCCGAATCAGGAAACATAAACATTCAGTTGGCCGCGGCGCCCGCTATGACATGGCCCATTGCATCCCATTCGCCGACCTCACTTCGTCGCAGCCAGACTACATGCACATTCTCATGCTGTCACTTTGACTGCCCGTGCATGGATCAACCTTTGACAGGCTGACAGCAACGCCCAGCAAGTAAACAAAGGACTGCGACGTGTTTAACAGCCATGGATGGACCGACCACTCCTACTCGTGTGCCTCCGGCATATGCAGATGGGCCTCCGACATATTTTAATACTCCGACCGAAGAGGACGCCATGAGCATTCCAGGCAACAACTCGTCTCTCAGACTGCTGTCCCACGGCACTGAGGATTTCAGATCGTACGTACCATCTTCCACTATCACCTGGGCCTGTGGACCTCAGTCGCCGAAGGACGAACCTTCAGCGAAGCGCTGGGGTAGCCATATGAAGTGGGAGACCAGTCTTCTGACATAGAAACCTGCTGGCGAGGCGAACTTACCCAGCCCAGTGACGGCCTTGAAAGCCATCCTGTCGTCATTGGGCGCCCTGCTACGATGACGTTGAAGAGTCACAAAACTGACCCAAGTTCTTCCTCCAGAGCACCTCCATCGAGCCGCATTTCCCCCGACCGATACCAGAGACCGGTGGCCTCCTCCGCCTATAGTTCTCGCCCGGGCTCAAGCTTGGGGAGGGCCCCCTCAATTCCACTTCCGACCGCGAATCCGCGTCACCACGGCTCCTCGCCCATCCGGCCATCGACACCATCAAGAACCGCCCGAACGTCGACTGACTGGTCAAGGCCGCCGCCGACGTCAAATGTGTCATATGAACCGGCCGAGATCAATGGCAGCCCTCGACCAGGGACGCCATCTTCTCAATATGGCGGCAGTCCGAGACGGCCATTACCTCCGGCACCACTCTTCGCCGTCGCAAAGGAGCCGACCGACACCACGATTCCGATTCCAGATCCCGCGTCCGGGGACGATGTGTTTGTCAATGGCCATCCGTTGGTGCCAGACAATGATCCTCGAGCAAGCCTGAAGTCATCACATTCGTATATGACGGACTCGACCTTCACCGAGGAAGATGATGTGTCCGAGGGAAAAAAGGTCGACCACCATTACGGCCCGGCACCAGAGGGCAGACAAGATCGAAGAGGGCTCCGAGACGCGCAGATGACAAAGAAGGAAGTTCGACTGATCAACGGTGAGTTGATCCTCGAGTGTAAGATTCCGACGATCCTTCACAGCTTCCTGCCGCGGAGAGATGAGCGCGAGTTTACGCACATGCGATACACGGCGGTGACTTGCGACCCCGATGACTTTGTGGTCAGAGGGTACAAGCTGCGGCAAAACATTGCCCCCACGATGCGCGAGACGGAGCTGTTCATCTGCATTACCATGTACAACGAAAACGAGATCAACTTCACCCGGACGATGCACGGTGTCATGAGGAACATTGCCCATTTCTGCTCCCGGACCAAGTCCCGCACATGGGGCAAAGACGGGTGGCAGAAGATCGTGGTGTGCATCATTGCTGATGGGAGGCAAAAGGTGCATCCCAGGACGCTGAATGCTTTGGCCGCCCTGGGCGTGTATCAAGACGGCATCGCCAAGAACATTGTCAACCAGAAGGAGGTGACGGCACACGTGTATGAATACACCACCCAGGTCTCGCTGGACGAGACTTTGAAATTCAAGGGCGCCGAGAAGGGCATCGTGCCCTGCCAGATGATCTTCTGTCTGAAGGAGAAGAACAAGAAGAAGCTCAATTCGCACCGATGGTTCTTCAACGCATTCGGACGCGCCTTGACGCCCAACGTGTGCATCCTCCTCGATGTGGGAACAAAGCCGGACTCCAAAGCATTATATCATCTGTGGAAGGCCTTCGACCAGGATTCCAACGTGGCTGGGGCCGCCGGAGAGATCAAGGCCGACAAGGGCAAGGCCTGGCTGGGCCTGCTCAATCCTCTGGTGGCGTCGCAAAACTTTGAATACAAGATGAGCAACATTCTGGACAAGCCTCTTGAATCCGTGTTTGGATACATCACCGTGCTGCCTGGCGCTCTCTCCGCATATCGGTATTATGCGCTGCAAAACGATCCCACCGGTCACGGGCCCCTCAGCCAATACTTCAAAGGCGAGACGCTCCACGGCCGGGATGCTGACGTTTTCACGGCCAACATGTACCTGGCGGAAGATCGCATCCTGTGTTGGGAGCTGGTCGCCAAACGAGGAGAGCAATGGGTCCTCAAATTTGTCAAGAGCGCTTACGGCGAGACTGACGTACCGGGTAAGGAACAAAGATCATGCCGGGCCAACACCCCCTTCCTGTGCTGACCGGTGGCAGACGCGGTTCCCGAGTTCATCTCTCAACGACGACGATGGCTTAACGGTGCCTTTTTCGCGGCCGTCTACTCGCTGGTCCACTTCCGGCAGATCTGGAACACCGACCACTCGATGGCGCGCAAAATTCTGCTGCACATTGAATTCCTCTACCAATTTGTGTCGCTCCTCTTCACCTTCTTTTCGTTGGCCAACTTCTACCTCACCTTCTATTTCATCGCCGGGTCGCTGGCGGATCCGACCGTCGACCCTTTTGGCCACAACGTGGGCAAATATATCTTCGTCATCCTCCGCTACGTCACCGTCCTGTTAATCTGCCTCCAGTTCATCCTCAGCATGGGCAATCGGCCGCAGGGTGCGAAGAAGCTCTTCTTGGGCACCATGGTGACCTTCTCCATCATCATGGCCTACACCACGTTTGCCTCCCTGTACATCGTCATCCGGCAACTGACCGCCCATACATTGGAGAAGGTGGACAAGGACAGTACGTACAAACTGGGTAACAACGTCTTCACCAACCTCATCGTGAGCTCGGTCAGTACGGCGGGCATCTACTTCATCATGTCTTTCCTCTACTTGGATCCCTGGCACATGTTCACGAGTTCGGCCCAGTACTTTGCCCTGCTGCCTTCATACATTTGCACCTTGCAGGTGTACGCCTTCTGCAACACGCACGACGTGACCTGGGGAACCAAGGGCGACAACGTGCTCCACACCGATCTGGGAGCCGCGAAAGCGATTGGATCCGGCAACACAGTGGAGGTGGAGATGCCTTCGGAGCAGCTGGATATCGACTCCGGATACGATGTGGCATTGCGAAATCTGCGGGACCGGGTCGAAGCGCCCCAGACGCCCGTGAGCGAAGGCCAGCTCCAGGAAGACTACTACAAATCGGTCAGGACCTACATGGTGGCCATCTGGATGACCTGCAACGCCATTTTGGCCATGGCCGTCTCCGAGGCCTATCCCACGGGCAGCTACATCAAAGACAACTTCTACCTCGCCTTCATTCTCTGGTCGGTCGCCGCCGTCGCCCTTTTCCGCGCCCTCGGATCCTCGGCCTTCGCCATCATTAACATTGTCAGTGCCGTCGCCGAAGGCAGAATCCAGGCCAAGTTTGAGAGCATTTTTGGAGGCGGCGATGAGAAGGGCCGTCATCGCGCTGGACTGGGGAGTGGGAGAAGCGAGAGCGGGAAGACCGGAGTCACCAGCAGCAGCGGCGGCCTGAGTTTGAGTGATGTGACGAGCAAGATCAGCGACAAGTTCAGTTGGCTAAGTCGGAGGTGAGAATGCGTCGTGATCGTCTCTTCTGTTGACCATGCTCTTTCTCTCTCCCCCCCCGCCAACTTGATTTTCACACGGCGAAAAAGTTGGAGTTTCTCGACGAGTCATGATTTGAGGATTGGAACGATGGGAGGTGGGAAGTGGGAGGTTCGATTAGCTTGCCCAGGTAGTTGTAGAAGTCGTGAGGATTCTCTGATTCTCTCTCTCTTCCCCCCACCTGGATTCTGCGACGATCTCACTGCAAGGCGCCTATTTTGTTTCAAATCGAGTCAAGCATTGCGCCCCGCCGGCAGGCACAATACCTAGCGGTAGTGAGGTGATAATGCCAAGCCGAGGTTTTCCTCCGAGAAACTCCGAGCCTGACTGGACTACTTCTTCCTACTGGTTGTTGGCCACTGAGCGCTGTCCAGACCGGCTTCTTCATCCTTTGCCTCGCGCCTTGGTGGTGTGACATCTAAGTAGCGCAAAATCTAAGCTGTGGCCAAGTACCATGAACTGTTTGTGCCGATATACCCACTGCCTCAGCCTCTTTGTGGCGTCTTGTACTCTGTGTGGACACCGCAGGAAGAGAAATCGCCCTTCTCCACTCTGCTATCAGTCAAAGCGCGCAGCGCCCACCCGGTATCGGGTGCAACATCTGGCACCGGTAAGCCGCGGTAGTGTTGGTGGGACTCTCTTAAAAACCCGCCACGCTGCCGCCACCTTTTTTTTTTCCTGGATGATAGGGGTGACTCTTTTTGCGAGTTTCGAGATAGTCTTTTCATATCACATTCATTGTACACCAGTCCTCGAATCGTCCACATTGCTCTCTCCACTCTTCTCTACTGGCATTTCTCTAATTGTGCTCTAATTCCTCTTCCATCGAAATCTTGGCTGCTGTCTCTGAAGGACGACTTTGAAAAAGACACTACCTCTCATCTGCTACCGCTACCGCCGCCGCCGACGAAGACGAACGAAAATGCTCGTCGCCCGCCGTTTCTCCATCACGAACTTCCTCATCGCCACCTCAGCATTGGGCTTCCAGGTCTTCGTCCTGTATCCGTGGCATACCAAGCTCGACGACGACTTCGACGAGTTGAAACGCGAGAATCTTCGCCTCGTGCACGAGATTGAAAAGTGGCGATCTTCTGCTCCTTCGTCCCTTTCGCCCTCGTCGGTTGCGAACAAGGCCTTGAAGCAGCATCCGGCGGCAAACTGAGACGTCTCCCTCCGGGGAGACCAGAGATCCTGGCAGCAACACTCCAAGAAAGAGAATGAGATTTCGACGTCGAGAATCCAGAAGCTGCTTCGTGATTTTCGGTCCACACCCAAACCAAGGTGCATTCAAGGTTGAAGCACATCAGAGCTTGAATTTGAGTCCAGGAGTCCGACTCCGCGTTTGCCGCCTCTACCTAACTTCCCACATCCACGCTCCGTATCCCAGGTCCCACGACTCGGCCCAGGAAATTAACTGCCCGCTCCAACAGTGGCGAAATTGGCCGCACGCCGACAAAGTGCGTGGCGGTCTTGTTCACGCGTCGTCTGGCTGACCGCGCGGGATCCGACGTGCTTTCGACGAAATAGAAGAGAATAAACCTCAACGACCATTTCCCGAGGTCCCAATAGAAGATGGGACAAGGCAAGACTGAGAAGACCCTTCAGAGCACAAAACACCGTGCGGACGGGGATGTCGGCGAATCTACTTTATTTCACGCTAAAGCCGTGACTTGAAATTTTGGAACTCGAGTTGTGCAAAAGTAAGCGTTAGCGAGCATCGGCCCCGGCGTTGAAGAGATCTGGATCTGCATAGAAGCGGTACACTGCGGTGCTGCCATCAGAAAGCCTAGAGGATACAGTAGGTCAATAGAACGGCTGTATGGTGGGTCTTTCGACGGGGTGGAGAATGGAAGGAAGACAACGTCGATATGGAGCCCAGGATTTGAGAGTTGTTAGCTTGCTTTTGCATTTCAAGACCTCTAGTGTTCATCTTTAGCGACCGGGTGTGCTTTGCCGGGTTCTATAGTCATAGATAGTACAATCATTTTTGCCTGTCTTCAGTCTGCTGGCAAAATTATGAGACGTGCTGGTGTTGCTGCGCACTCTGTTCTGGTGGTCCGGCAGGCAGGGGTGCTGTTCTTCCCCGCTGCTCCATTTCTGCATTCTTTTCGGCTTCCTCCTCGTGTTTGTCGCTGACGTTGATGGCCAGAAAGCTCTTGGGCAGCTGGACGGTATCAAACTTCGCTTTCAAAGTCGAGATGACCTCCTTCCAATCCTGATGGTTGGTCAACGATCTTCGCGGAGCGCTGCCGATGGCGTGCTTCGAGTCAAGGGACACGTCCAACGGGTCCACGGTGTGGCAGCCAGGACTGATGGAGATGCGAATCGAATAAGTCGACTCGTCGGTGTCGGCATCCTTGGCCTCGTAGAGCTCGAAACAGATCTGTGAGAGATAGTCGAGCTCGGGAATGGTTGACCTCTTGATCTTGGTGTGGATCCCTCCCTCCATGATGCAATTCAATAGGGTGTAAATGTGAGACTCTTTCGTAAAGTAAAAGAAAGACGTGGCATCGGGGGATGCCTGGAGCTCTTCCAGGTCTTGCACAATCTCGCGAAGCAAGGGCAGGGACGTCAAAAGACCAATCTCCAGCTTTTCATGGTCACTGATGCCATATTCTTGGGGTCCGATGTAGTCGAACAGGATCTTGGCGTATCGATACAACTCCCTCAACCGACCAAGACGATGATCGTGTTTCGATCTGCTCTCCCCCGAGCCGGAGAAAAGCTTAAAGTATGAAGCATCCTGCTCATAGCTCATCAGCGGTGGTGTTAAAGGCGCCTGCTTGAGCACCGACGATCTCCGGAGCCCGATCTTGCGAACGAATGTGTGTCGGTCATTGGCGGCCACACTGTCGTGTCGTTGTATCCCTTGCGTCACGTCATCCGCTCTTTCGGGCTCTGGTGACGTGCTTTGCGAGAGAAGTGCCTCCTCCCGGGCCATGTCGTCGAGGACTGACTGGCTCGGAGTAAAAACCCATTCCAGGAACTGCTTGTTATGGAGGGCGTCATACTTCATCGTGTCGTACAGCTCCGAAATCTTGCTTGGATCGGCCTTCTCGGTGTCGCAGAATTCGGAAAACAGTTTCTCCCATCTTTCTTTGAACAGATTTTGATCTTCTCCCGTACACCACCGAGCTTGGATCGAGGCCACGTCGATCGTCTCTTTGCCCTCTTTGACGCTGTCTTTCGCCTCGGTCGACCCTTGGATCGCGGCGAGCGAGGCGGCGGCGCCGCCACTGAGTTTCTTGAAATTATGTCGCATGACTCGGCGATGGAACTTGAGCAGATCAATCACCGTTTGCATCACGACATACGGCTCGGCGACATCCTTGGGCCAGGCAAACTCTTCAGGGACCGTGCCTTCTCGCAGGAGGTGCTTGAGCTTCTTTTTGACTTTGTCCATGACATCCTTGGCCGCATTCGAGTCGTCCAGGAGATCCTTTCTGACCGAGATGAACTCCTCTGGGATGTCCTGGCGGTCCAAGAAGGACGCCGCCCAAATCTGTGCGCTCGTCTTGACCCGTTTCTCCGAGCTGGTAAAGATCCGGACGTCGTCGAGGACTCTTTTGTTCAACAGCTTGAAGTCGTCGCGCATGTTGGCGCCGAGGTCCTGCGCCTGGTATCGAGCCGAGTGCGTCGGCTCTCCGCCCCATTTCATGACCAACTGAAGTTTATCCAGGATCATGTCGTCCTCGGCCGCAGAGAAACGGGAGAAGGTGACACCGGAGATCGAATCACTTCTTGTCTGGACATGCCGTGCATCCTCGAGTAGAGACGGACCGGTGGTCGAGAATCGACCTTCTGTCGATGGAGACTCGGTCGACAGCGCAAGGTCTTGCTCTGGAGCGGCCGCACCCGCGCTTGGACTTGCCGGCCGCATTTCTTCGGGTTTGCGCTTTCGAAACATCGGTTTGATCTGCACTTTGGCTTCCGGGTTTTTGCCCTTTTTGGCGAGAGCGTTGCGCAGATTTCGTAGTTTGTCTGGATCCTCCAGGTGCTGCTTTTGGGCGAGCTTGACGGCAGCTTCCACACTGGCCAACGCGGCTTCCCCCTTTAACAGCACCTCTTCGTGGTGGCCTTTGAGTAAGTCCGCAAAGACTTGCGAATGAGCGGTGAACTTCAGTTTCTGCTTCGGCGTTCTGTCTGCATGTCGGATCACGGTTACGACTCCCTTGAGCTTCCAGGAATGCTTGGACATGGGCATGGGCGCGGCGACCGGTGTCTCTCTTTCCCTGGCCGCGGACGCGGGCTCCGTCCCACCGCCACCGCCGTCGACGGCAGCGGCCGTTGAGATGACCAAGGGAGGAGGTAAAATCTCCGCGTGATCAATCGGGATCGGTGGAATGTTGATCCCCGTCATCTTTTCTATACTTGGTGGAGCGCTCAACGGCGGAGTCGCATTTAACGTCTTGGAGGATGCGACGCTTGGTGCATGATGTCTGCCATGTGTCATGTGCGCCGACAGCTTGGTCATACTGGGTGACTTCAAGATGGTTTTCAAGGCTGAACGATGCGAGTGACTCGTGCCAAGTCGACGATGGTGGTTTTCTGAAACAGGCTCGGTGGTTTGCTCCTCAATGACGCTCCCTTCTTGCCTCATCTTTTCCGCAAAGAAAATGCTCCTCAAAATACGGGCACAGTCATTGTAATAGTTTTCGTTGTCCTTCACGAAGCTCCAACCGTTGACATCGATCACATAGCTGTGTCCGCCAGTCCGAAGAAGATCGAAGCCGCAGATTCTCTGGCCAAACGCCCGTGCCACTTTGGCCGCCATCTCCTTCTCCGCGTCGCTGAGGTGCGTGACATATCTCAACTCCTTCCCGTGGGTGTTGCGCCGAACAAGCCCGTCGACGACGGGCGACTTCCTCGTTTCGGCGTGGCAATAATCCGGGCCGACCGTGTAAGCCTTGACGTCCTCGGCATTTTCGGTTTTTAAGAATTGTTCATAGATGTAACTGCTATTTTCCTCCGTGATACATCGGGGAACGGTGAGGTTGGCATCGTATTCGGAGGATTTGTTTCCAATTTTCCGGAACAGCCGTCGCGCACCGCCATCCTGGCTTTTGGGGAAGTAGATGATGACGTTGTGGTCTTCTCCATTGACGGGCTTTTCCACAAACGGCTTCCTGAATGGCTTTCCATCGACCATGAGGACGTCGCCGTCATCGACCAGTGCAACTTCCCGAGTCATGGGGGTCCCACCTCCCGTCCCGTCCTCGGAGCCTTCCAGAACCACTCCGGTCATCATCTTGAGGTGCTGGGCGAGCTCGGGAGACTCCAGTCGTGGGCCGCCATCTCGGTTGACTTCGACACGTTTCGGGGTAGGCACGTGCATTTGGTCAAGGATCCTCAAGCATAGGCGTCGATCCCACAGCACCTTTTGCATGGCCAGATCGTTGACCAGGAACGGCTTGCGCAGATTGGCATACGCGATAGCCTTGTCGAGAGGAAATCCATCCGAGAAGAAAGAGATGAGGAAGTCACTAACGGGATGTCAGTCAGAAGAACTCCGAGCTCATCAATATCCTCCTTCCAAGACCAAGGCGGGGGAAGAAAAACCCACCAGATAGGCCAATTTTCCACATCTGTCTCGATCAGCTGCTGCCAGATACATTCAACCGAAAACATAAACTTACCTTCATCCAAAATCGCCTTATCACCAAACACAATCACCTCGAATTCCCCATCGCCTTGGAGACGGGTCAAGATCTGCCGGCTGGGACGGCTTCTCGCTTTTATGTCAAGGGCACAAACACCAATTTTTCCAATAAGCTTTGTCGCCAAGTGGGCATTCTCATTTTTGGGGCTAGTCGTGCTGAGACGGCGACTCGATGATATCGACCTCGCCCCTGTGGACCGTGGAGCCCTGGTGGGTAACACGCCTTCGGAACTATCCCCTTTGAGAGGTGTGCTGAGTACCTGGCCGGCCGAAGAAGTCTGACTTGTTGGAGAGATGGCCTGCGATGGCAACGTTGCAACTGCATCGGCATGATTAGGAACCGTTGGATCAAAGACAGGAGGCGAGAGCACTGGCAGACCCGGGGCTTGGGGGTAGGAGAAGGTTGTGACGACGGTGGGAGCCGTAGCGGTCGTGGCCATGTGCGCGGTAGGGGACGAACCAAAGGGACTCCTATCATCACCGCCTTTGAGGGACGCTGGCGGACTCCTTGGGGATTCCTCGGATCTCCGGAGAGATCTCATGGACGAAAGGGAGGACGACAGCCTCCCATCGGCGGCGCTGTGTTTCGAGAACGGTGGTGGCATACTTATGCTTGAGCGGTCTGCGGAGGCCCTGGTCGCCTCCGCATGGGCCGACTTCCTCAGCTCGGGGGCGTTGTTGGCGGCGAGGAGGGAGTGTGTAGACGGCGTCTTGCCGCCGCTGAGCCGCGGCGCTGGTGCTCCTCTCGACGCGCTGGACGACGAAGTCACCGAGTGAAGAGTGCGCAAAGAGGCAGCGTCGCTCTTGAGGTCGGTATCGGATCCATTTGTGGGTATGCGCTTCAACGGCAACTCCATTTTGGATGGTTTCGACCTTTGTTGCCCCTCTCTATCTTGGACGACTTGTGCTATCAGCAGAAACTGGAGGTGGCGCAGGGCATCGATCGAGTGGACAGAGACATGGAGAAACGAAATAATGACAGAATTCCACCAGTATTGTACAGAAATCAAAGACACAGGCAACGACGATATGATGAATATGAAGGGAGAGATGGTTAAAGTGCGGGCGGAGTGGTGGTGTATGAGCTGAATGTTTGGATGTGGGGTATGGAGAGGCGCAAAAAAAGTTTTACCGAAGTTTAGCCAAGCCCAAAGTTCTGAACAAAAACTGCCACCGTCAATCGCAGTGAGCTTGTCGCCCACCTCTCGTCCTTTGGCGGAATACAAGATCTCAATGACCACGATGTGTCGGTAGAAGCGTCGACATACTTCTCCACACGAGACCACACATGGAAGACGGCGTTGAATTGCCAGTTGCCAAACGGCAGAGGCGCGAACAGGAGACTGCAGCGGCAGCGGGTTCCCGCCTCTTTGCACCGTTCAGAGTTAGTATTCTCACGAGTTTGATGTCGCCGGCAGCTAAGGGTTATAGACTCTAGGTCTCGTCTCGCCCACGGCAGTCCCATTTACCTCTGTCCCGCTGGGGAAGACGACGTTTCAAATCACGACCTCGGTGGGCCTGGGCCTGCAAACCTACGACCTGCGCCGAGGTCTGAATCTTGTGTTCCTCAGTCGTCCTGGATGTCCCCAGCAGATCACCGCGATCTGTGCGTACCGTGATCGTGTCTTGGTCGCTTGGGGAGGAGGACGCTCCAAACGCCGCGGACTTTGGGTCTTCAAACGAGGCAGAATCCTGGGCGAGCTGGAAGTTTTGGACAACTCTGTTTCCCAAGAGATTGAACAGATAACCGTCTTCGGACAGTGGATCGTTGGCTGTGGACCCCAGGCTGTCGAAGTGTGGAAGACTGAATCCTACGAGCATTATACCACCATTCTCCCCACGTCTCGTCCAGTCTCCGATCCAGGCAGTCGGATATTCTCGGGCCCGGTATGTACTTTGCCCACCTTTTTGAACAAGATTTTTGTGGGACGTCAAGATGGCAATGTGGAAGTGTACAACGTGAGCACTGCACGGCTCGTACATACCATTCTGGCTCCCTCGGCGTCTTCGGGACGCGTAACGGCCTTGTCACCGGTACCATCGCTTTGCTTGCTCACCATCGCATACGCAGATGGATCTTTGGTCATCCACGATGTCGAAACGGACGACCACGTCATTCGGCTCCAACAAAACAGCAGGTATCCCATCACGTCTATTTCATTTCGGACCGACGGTGCCGGCGCCGGTGAGGACGGCGGCAAGGACGGGCTGATGGCGACGGCCAGCACGGAGAGCGGCGATATTACTCTATGGGACCTCAACCGCGGCGGCAAGGTGGTTGGTGTTGTCCGAGGCGCCCATGAGACGTCGAGTGTTTCCAGAGGCACTGGCATCACCAAAATCGAGTTCTTGCCTGGCCAACCCGTCCTGGTGTCGTCGGGGCTAGATAACGCTCTACGGTCTTGGATTTTCGACCAGGACCCATTCTCTCCGATTCCTCGCCCGCTGCACTCCAGAAGCGGTCACGCGGCTCCCGTGACGACCCTGCAGTTCCTCCCCTCCGCATCTGATGGGTCAGACGCTGCGGGAAAATGGCTGTTATCGGCCGGACAAGATCGGAGCTTGTGGGGTTTCAGCATTCGCAAAGATGGCCAGAGCACGGAATTGAGCCAGGGTCATGTCAAGCACAAAGCAAAGAAGCTGGGCCACCTGGGTGATGATTTGTCGAGTGTTGAAGACTTTAAGGCTCCACCGATCATTGACATGGCGTGTTCCCTCAATCGTGATGGCGGCATGGGTGCTGTGAGTGGCCCCGTCTGGACGAATACGAGAAACTCCAATGCGGAGGAAGCGAGCATGACAGGTTGGGAAAGTGTGGTCACGGCGCATTCAGACGACAGATATGCGAGAACTTGGTCCTGGGGTCGGAAGAAAGCAGGCCGCTGGGCTTTTGAAACCGGCGATCGCAAGCCTGTGACCAGCGTTGCGATGACAGCGTGCGGAACATTTGCACTGGTCGGTTCTGCTGGCGGTAGCCTGGATATGTTCAATCTCCAGTCTGGCATTCATCGACAACGCTACCCTCCCCGGCCGAGCCCTTCCAAGATGAAGTTGTTGAAGAGCCAGGCGTCCCCGTCCGATCAATCTTTCGACATGCCTCACGGGCACCGTGACGCCATCACCGGTGTCGTTGTGGACAACCTCAACCAAACAATGGTGTCCTCCAGTTTGGATGGCTCCATCATATTTTGGAAGTTTTCTTCGGGGAGAATCCTCCACCGGATGAGTTATGAGGAGACTGCCGCCACTGGCATTCGATACAACCCCGTCTCCGGTCTGTTGGCTCTCGCTTGCGATGATCTCTGTATCCGGGTCGTCGACATCGAGACGAGAAAGACAGTCCGAGAGCTTTGGGGCTGCGCCGGACAAATTTATGACTATTGCTTCTCTCATGACGGTCGCTGGATCGTTGCCTGTTCCATGGATTCGGTGGTCCGTGTATACGATCTAGCAACGGGACATCTCATCGACGCCTTCAAGACAACCACGTGCACGAATGTGGCCTTCTCCAGCACCGGCGAATTTTTGGCTACTTCGCACGCGGGAAGCCTCGGTGTGAGTATCTGGCACAACAAAGCGCTCTTCACACACGTACCCACCCAACAAATCGATGAGATCAGGGATGTGATTGACCTGAGTGACATGAGCGCTGTTCAGTCGGCGAGCCAGGTTTTGGTGGACAACACGGGAGAAGCTGATGGAGAGATATTGGAGCAGACCGATCTGCAGCATGACATCGATCAACTCGACGCGTCCTTGCTGACCCTCTCGCTGGTCCCCCGATCTCGCTGGCAAACGCTTCTCAATCTCGAAAGCATCCGAGCACGAAACAAGCCGATCCAGCCGCTAGAAAAGCCGAAGGCTGCTCCCTTCTTCCTCGGCGCACGCCTTATCAATGGCAACCGTCTCGCTGACGCACAAGCTGATGGTGCAGATCAAAGCGCACTCAAGGAAGATGAGCGTTCTCGAATAGCACGACTGGCTGTCAAAGAGAATGCGGAATCACGCATGTCAAAGGCCCTGGATAAGTTTTGGCGAGATGGTCAGAACAACGCTTCAGAACTCACCAGCCATCTGGCATCGCTCCCACCGTCAGCCACCGACCTGGAGATTCGCTCACTGACCCTGCGAGAGATGCCCATTTTCGTGCACGCCCTGACAGCACAACTCCGACTCCGCACGTATTTTGAGCTGGTCAACACGTGGATGAGCGTGTTTCTCAGCGTGCACGGCGATTTTGTCACTGAAGTTGAGGCTTTGAATGACGCCGTCCTCGAATGGCGGGCCGCCATGGAGCATGAGCAAAAGAGGCTGAGCGATCTCGTTGGGTACACCAAGGGCGTTATCGACTTTCTGCGCAGTGCTCGCTAGAAGCACTTGCTGGGTTCTGCCGACAAGAAATGGATTATACTCCTCTCAACATGTTGAACGCGGAATGCCCTCACGACGAAGGACGAAGCCCCAGCACATGGTAGGGCTGGCAACTGTGGTAGTCATGCGAGGAAGAATCACAGAAGTCAACGGAAGGTGTCAATGTGGTATCAGACATCCTATTGAGTGCGAGGTTATTTCAGCGAGCATAAGCGCTGGTGTCGCTTCCTGGTCAGGCGGGCAGGACCTGGCTAGGCATGCAGACCGACTGATCCAATCTCAAGAACCCAAGGAAGAAAAATACAACAGCGCCATTCATCGTTCTGCTTAGTTACTCTGGTCGTGGAAATTATTCCTGGCTCACAGCTGCTAGCCTTCCTAATTGGCGGGTCAACTGGTCGGTCACTATGGCTTCACTGCGTCTCAAATTTTCATTGGTTCGAGAAAGACTCATGCCGTAGAAAGATAGCTCTTGGACTCCCAAGGTGATTAAAGACCTGCAGGCTCCAGAGAGCTGTATCAATGCATGAAGAGGATTCGTGGCTCGAGGCCTTTCCGCTGACGCATATGTGCCTAGCCCATCTGTGTCCCCGTGACTGCTTCCGCTAAACGGCATCTCAATCAGCATGCAGCTCCGATAGCACGGGAGCATGCGACATGGCGACCCTTACTCTCTATTACTTCTTTAACAGACCCCGAAGATGACGGGGAGAGCACAAGGTGGAATCGTTCCAGGCAATTACATCCAAACATGTTGCTCGTCCACCAAACCGGATCTGTGAAGGTCGGACAAGTAGTGCGGTATGAGGCCATGCTTTTCTAGGGAAGACATTCTTACAGAAGCCTCTATAGGTACACCTTGACATACACTCCGAGCCTGGACCGTATCCTGCCTCCTCCGGCCTATCTACATGTCAAGATCCGGAATACCTCGGCCACCCCTCTCCGCGCGGCGTACCTCCATGGTCCGTACACTCTCTACGTGGCCTGCTACCCTTCCACGTTTGATCCCAACAAGAAACATGAGAATTGGAAAGAAGAGGGATGTCCAGAATACGAACCTCAGCTGAAAGCCGGAAGTTTCTGGACCGCCAAGCTCACAGTCCCGGAAGACATCAGGAAGGACGTGAACAAGACTGATTCGAGTCACACCAACGAAGAAGGCGAGCGAAAGAGCTTCACATGGATCGTGGAGATCGCTTCGCAGATCCTGTTTTCTCCCACTGCGGCAGTACACTATGAAGTGCTCGTCGGCCGTGACGAGAAATCTGTCGACTTGGGTTTCCACGGCGTCATCGGCTCAGGGCTGGGTGCGCCTGGCAAACTCGAAGATCATCATCGAGGCGGAGGGAGTAACGCCACGCAGCCCAAAGGTGTCTTTTCCAAGGCCGTCAGACTGACCGTCGACGATACCGAGAGCCTCTGGAACACACCCCCCTTTCCGGAGTGGGAACATGACGGCGCCGGCCATGTTGAGGGAGGAAAAAGCTTTCAGCATGGGGATAAGAGGGACTCGCACGGCCGGAAACACCACAAATCTCGAAAGCAGAAAAAGATACATCTTGTTCTCCTCACTCACGGGATTCATAGCAACGTCGGTGCAGACATGCTCTACCTCAAAGAAAGCATCGACGCGGCGGCCAGACAAGCTCGAGAAGATGCGAAGCGGAGGAAACAGCAGCTGCGAGCACAACGAATGACCGAGTTGAATCAGCTCGGACGAGACTCAGGAGATCGGAGGACAAGATCAGCGCCAGACCTCATGATAGCCACTGCCAGAGAGGATGACCCCGCAGATGCTGCTGAAGACGACGACGACGACGAGCAGGTGGTGGTACGAGGATTCAATGGCAACGTGGTCAAAACCGAGCGTGGGATCCAATATCTTGGTAAACGGCTTGCCAAATACGTCCTCACCATGACCTATCCCGACCAACCGTTTCTGCCAGTCGAAAGCTCAATTTCCAAATCCATCAAACGATCACTCACTGGGCAAAAGCCGTCGGAAAATGATGACAAGAAGCCATCGCACAAGAACAGCAGCATTGTCAGAGACGGCAAACACAAGGAGCACCATCTGGCCTACAAGTTCACCAGCATCAGCTTCATCAGCCATTCGCTGGGCGGACTGATCCAGACGTACGCCATCGCTTACATTCAAAAGCACTCGCCCGAGTTCTTCGACCTGATCAAGCCGATCAATTTCGTAGCTATGGCGACACCGTTCCTCGGCCTCAGCAATGAGAATCCCATCTATGTCAAGTTTGCCCTTGACTTCGGCCTGGTTGGGAGGACCGGGCAAGATCTCGGGCTGACGTGGCGAGCGCCAACGCTGGCAAAGAGTGGATGGGGCGCCGTGATCAGTGGTCTGAAGAGTGATCCTCAAAAAGGTGAACGGCAACCGGACCCCCGCGCGAAGCCTCTATTACGTATCCTGCCCACGGGACCGGCTCATGTCGCCCTCAAGAAATTCCGCAATAGGACGGTGTACTCGAACGTGGTCAACGATGGCATCGTCCCGCTGCGGACGTCTTGTTTGCTCTTCCTGGACTGGAGAGGGCTGGGTCGGGTGGAAAATGCAAGAAGAGAGAACGGCCTGGTTGGAACGATGGTGGGATGGGGCTGGGCAGAAATGACCGGCCAAAACGCCAGCTCCCCTCGGAAGCCTTTCATGTGGGGTGACATTTTTGGCGACAGCGGCGACGACGTCAACAACACGGGCAAGAACTCGCCAGATCCCGAGTCGAGCGTGCCTCTGGCCGAAACGAGTGAAGCGTTCGACTATGAAGAAAGGGCCGAGCCGGACGAGCGGCAATTTCTGGGTCAGAGGAGAGCAAAGAATGGGCAGGAAGCGGGAATAGAGACATCCGGTTCCCAGTCTCCCAATTTGTGGAACGAATTCTTGTCCTTTTTTATGCCCCAAGCCGGGCAGAAGGCGCCGCAAGAGCAGAAGCCACCGCCGGCCCCGGCCAAGAAGCAAAAAATCTATCGCCGTGGACAGACCATGGCCACGCAGGGCAATGATTCCGACGACCGCTCTGAGTCGCAGGGAAGCAGCGAGGACAGTCTGAGACCGGGCCTCGTGCGAGGATCATCGCTCTACTCGGACCAGTGTGAGGACAGTGGGCTGGAAGCTCCGCCAAAGACGACATTCTTCGAGTCTGCAGGAGACCTGCTCCGGCCGCCGCTGCCGCCACGAGAGTTCCTCCTCGACCCTGCTGCCCGACCGAGGACCATTTTCCACGACCGTGTCTACCATCCTCAGGATATCCCGCCTCCTCCTGCCAAGCGGCAGCGCACATTTGCGATGAAGCGAAGTTCACGCGAGGGTCAAGCGTCAAATTTGAACCCCAATGATCCACTGAACATGCCCCTTCCGCCGCCGGTGGAGGCTGGGACCATGAAGATTGAAGAGAAAATCGCGCGTGCCTATCACAAAGACCTTTCGTGGCGGAAAGTCCTGGTCCGATTAGAACCAGATGCGCACAACAACATGGTCGTGCGCCGGATGTTTGCCAACGCGTACGGCTGGCCGGTGATCAAGCATATATGTGATACCCATTTTGGCTACACGGCCGCAGCAAAGACCAGAGACGATGAAGAAGCGACCAATGAGAGGGCGAAACCGGAGGCAGGCCCTGTGGGTCCGGAAGGAGAACAAGTCGCGGGCCAGGTCAGCCTCCCCGAAGAGCGCTTGAAGAGGCCATCGGACGAGCAGGACCGCGGCAGGCGCGCTGACGCCGTCCAAGAGGATGCTCAGAGGCTTCCCTCGGAAGGGAGAGCGCCGGAGATGGTAAAGCGCACCGCGTCTGAAATCCGGGAATCCACGGACGAGCTCTCGGATCTCGTCTCCAAAGTGTCTGCTTGGGGCGAGGGCAGCACCAGCTATTCAAGCTTGAACTCGGGCAAGGCCGCTCTGTCGCGTCTGGCCCGGCAGGACTCGGCCCGCTGGAGTGACCGGTTCTTCGACGGCTCAGAAGACGACTCGGAGGACGAGTCATTCCTGGAAGAGCTGCAAAAGGCGACACAAAGAGGGGAAGACCTGTCAGAACCGAGCTCAACTGATACATCGACGGCGAGTCTGGCGTCGACGAGGCTGAGCGGGAAAAGGGGCGAGGCCAATCACACACCGCCCCTGGCGCTGATGCTGCCGGAAGAAGGACGAACCCTTGTCGCGGAACCGGCCGAGTTGGAGCCGTCAGGGCCACATACGCCCGAGTCCGAGCCCACGTCAGATAGGCGATCGCTGAATTTGGCCGGTGTGGGACTGGGCAAGACCGTCGAGGAGAACCTTGTGTCGGAGAGAGAGGGAGATGGGGCGGGGATTGCGGAGCAAGTTGCCTTTGCACGGTCGAAGAAGGCGAGCCAATGACTGGCAAAGACGTGCTTGTTGCGTGGGGCCGTGCTTTGCACACATCAAGAGGAATGATATATTAATCACTGGTGTGCTTTGTTGGCCATTCTCTGCCTGGCCCTCTATGAGCAGTGCTGAAAGAGTAGCTGAAGGTCGGACGTGACGACACTTGACAGCCACTCGCATGCCATCCAAATCCTATCAGTCCCCGTCTCATCTGTCGCTAACTTACAAGCTCGACGACTCTTCGGCCATCCACGCCGTAGCCGGGCAGCCTTCTGGCCTCGGCCCAACCGCGCTCCTCAACGGCGACAATTTTGCCGTCGACACAGACCATCCGCCACTGTTCGTCGTCTTCTTCGAATTCAATGCGTAAGCCGTCAATGTTCTTATACGTCACTTGCGGTTCATTGACATGTGCTCCACCGTGGTAGGCAAGACCGAGGAGTCGAATCACCTCATTGGGAGGTTCGGGTCCAATGGCGACGAGTCGCAGGCTCCCATCCCACGGCTCGGAGGCGGGCGAGATGCAGAAATGCTCTTCCAAATTCGAGACCATGGTCGCCAGAATGTAGGAGTGTTCATGTCTCCGGTCTGTCTTCGCGCCACCGAGATCTTGCCAGTTCTCCGCCGGCTGGCGAAACTTGACGACACCTTTGTACGTGTGATTCTGGGTTAAGAGCTTCTGTGCCGCCATCTTGAACCTGTCCAGACCATGCTTTCGGTATTCAGTGGTGTCACTGACGGCCACCAGACTGGCGTGCAAGCCCCAACTGAAAACGACGGCGCCATACAAGGTAGTCTCCTCTGCTTCCGATTCAGAAATGGCTTCTCGGTCCTGGCCTTCATTCACCACGAGCTTGGCCCCTGGACTGAATGTGACCTCAAACGAGGGCAGAGATCTCGGGATGCCTTCCATCAGCACCTTGAGCGGGTCTTTCGCCACTCCGGTGCTCCATGCCAGAGCATTGGCAGTCCCCATCGGAAAAAGCACGAGCACCGGCTTGAAAAAAATGGACGGCGGCCGTATGTCATCCGTGCCTCTCATCAGAAGGGAGGTCAGCGTGTTGACAATGTCGACCACGCCGCCATCCCCAGACAAGAGAATGATGGTCTGTTTGGTACCCTTGCGGGCATTCTTGATGAAGACGGACTCGGTCAGTTCGATGATCGTCTTCGCCGACTTGGTCGTATGCATGGTGTATTTAATCTCGTGCTGGTCGAGCAGCGGTTTCAGTTTCTCATCGTAGTATTCCTGGGCCTTGTGTTGTCCCGAGAGAATGGAAATGACGACGTGGACTTCCCTATCTGCCCGCAAATGAGGCGGAAGGGCCTGTGCCGTCATGGTGTTATCAGCCTCGACCGTCCTGTCGAAGAGCAGGCACTGAACTTGTCAAGTCGACTCGTGGCCGCTACTCCATCGTGAGTGATGACACCATATCAGTGCATATGTATTAAGGTCTGGGACACTTGCATTGGGAAGGTACGCCGATGACCACTCTTGGCTCGCTCACTGCTCCATCTTTTTGGTTCATGGTCATCAACCGAAATCCATTCCTATGCTCGTTGTACCATCGTCTAAGAATGAAGAGTGCTGGATCTGGCACCGGGACAATGAATCTGAGTCCGATGGTTCGACCACTCTGGTTTCACACCTTCACAATCACTCCACTGTCGATTTGAAGCAAGCTCGCTTAAGTGTGGAGCCGACCCGCACACTCACCACCTAGTCATGGGCGAATCGCTACGCTTACTTTTACCCGTTCAATAGTTACAAAAGAGGGAGGTAACGAGTCCTCAAGTGCAAACTTATTGTTTCCACAACACACTGGCCTCAGTTCTCTGACAGGACCTGACCAACGGAAGTGAATTTACGCTGCAACGATCTGCTCTCATGATGCTGTCAGAAACTTTACGTCACTGCCAACACTTGGGAGCAGGACAATGCTGACGCCGTGGCTTCAAGGCCTCTGTCTGCCATGCTGTGCAGCTCACGTATGTGAGGGAACAACGGCACACCGCCTACCGTGGCCCCAGGAGTATGCCTCTGGCCGTTCGATTGCAAGTCAAGTCGATGTTGCGAGAATAAAACCCTCATGCACAGTCCAGAGATCTCGGCGCGGCACAAAATCTTGATGAAGAATGAGGCGGTTTGGTCCTCTGACCCACATTCAACCCGTACAGCGGTTCTCAAATCTTTCTTTGCAGAGGGTGAGATGAAACTGATACTTATTGAGAGCACAACAGAAAGACCGCCAAAGCCAAGCATGCTATTTCCGCCATGGCCCTGGTGAACCCAATGGTTAGCTATTCGCCAGTACTCAGACACAAGCTCACTTCCGCTGATTTCTGAAGCCATGGCTCGCCTCTCACAATCCAGGATTGTCGAGCTGGTTCACAATTTCAACACAAGTGTCACTTTGCGAGAGCCGTGCCATAGCTTGACGTTGATTCAAAGCAAGGCAGAGCTGTGCTGATTTTAATGTCAAACCATCCATTGCGACGGCTGGTTATGAAAATTGGACTCGGGAGAAAGGAGGATCGTTTACGAGCATGACATGGTCAAATGTTCTAAATAAAGTCAAGCGAGAAGGTCGCACTAATAAAGGCTGGAAGGAGCCAAGCGCTGAGGCACTATACCATTTGAGGAAAGCTCCGCTGGATCCCGCGCTGAGGCTACCACATCTCACGGTGCCAGTCGCAATGTTCAGCTAGGCAGACTGGATTTGAGACATCTTCAAGGTGCTATTTACCGAGTCTTGTCTCGTACCTGAGACTCGCACCATGGATACCACAGCATAATTCTGTCTTCATACCTGCAATATATTCATCCGCACATATCAGACAAAGCCATAGAGCCCGCCATGCACGGCTGGGGTATGTCCTCCCCGAACGCCTCTGTCGCATCCAGCACGGTTCTAACCATTCCTCCCTAACAGGGCTTTTCTTCTTCCTCCTCTTCCTCCTCCTGATCTTCGCCATTGTGGGATGGGTCATCTACACGCAAGTCCGGGCCCGCCGGCAAGGCCTGCCAGCGCCCACCTTCAAGTCTTACATTCCCTTCGTTAAATCGAATCCATCCTCCAATTACCCGGCCCCACGGTCCTCTGGGCCCATCGAATGGCTCCGAGACCAGTTTGAGAGGCTCCGCAACCGGCGCAGCGCCCGCGGCGCCTACGAAGAGACGGGCGGAGACCTCAATTACGCCGGCGGAGGCCGACGTGGACGTGGACTCGAAGACGACGCATGGGATACTAGGGTCGGGAACGAGTATCCATATGGGCATGGACCTACCGGGGGCTACGGGTATGAGGAGCAGGAACTCGGTCTGGCGGCGAGCACGCCCGGCCTGCACAACGAGCCGTACGGCGGTGGAAGTGATTACATTGGCGGCGGCGACGCACGGGAAGGCGCATATCCCATCGAGGCCATCAATAGAGGCAGACCGCCAAGCTCGACAAGCCGGAACCTGGGCGGGGAGAATCCATTTGGCGATCAGAATGAAGCTGTGAGCTTGAGAAGCGTGAGTCCGAGACCTGAGGTCGATACTGCCGCGGCCAAAGGACACACGAAAGGAAACTCGAGTCTGGACTCGGAGGGCGGCGGCAACTCGAGTCCGACCAGTACGAGGAAAAGCGTATTCCGAGAGGGCATTTGAAGGGATGGAGACAAAGAACAGTTGATTGGGGGATCCGAGTTGAATGAACTGTTGTGACAAGAGTTTGTGAAGGGGTCATTGATGAACCAGCATGTCTTCCCTTTTTTTCCTATTTTTATCTTGTCCATTCCAAACCGGTACGTCAGGCAAAAGCGGGTAACACTCAGGCATCCTCCTCGGGAATGGAGATGGGTTTTATTCGGTTGTGCTCATCTGTTGAGCGACCAGCAGACCAGGCTGGCAGCTAGTCATACTGTGCCGTGCGACCCCTCTTCCTGATGTTCACCTTGTACAACTGCGATCAAGTCATGACCATGGAATTCGAGAGATATTTTTATTATTGACTCCCCTCATCGTTGCCATGGTCTACAAAACCACAACTCGAGGTTTATTGCGGAGCTTATTTGTGGTCTGATAGGTCAAGGCCGCATTGACCATGATCCCTCCTTGCCTTGCACCACCCCCTAGCCTCGTCCAAAGCAAGCCTCGAATATCACTCCAGAGCGTTTTAAACCCTGTCGTCCACAGCTGGGTATCGGCAATTTCAGACAGTGGACCTCCAACGCGTGGTTTGCCGAATGCCAGTTGTCGCACTTGTTCAAACGATTTCTGGCCTTCATCCCACCATACATGGTCCACTCCATATCCAGAGTGCACATGGCCGAAGACATGGAGGGTCGGCTTGACCCGCCACACCTCTTGAAGCTCAAACTCGTCGCCGAGTCCCCCGTTCTCAGCGATGTCGAGGTGCCACTGGGGCGGATTGTGTGTCACAAGCACGTCCACGTCGTCGGGGATCGTGTTGGTCCATGCGTCTTGTCCTCGGGTGTATTGAAATGCAAATTCTTTCCCTCCGCATTCGGGGATTTGTGGCGCCCCGTACACGTTCAATTTGCGGCCGCCGGGAAACGGGAGAGTGATCGAAGAGTGTTGAAGGTAGTGAATCTTGCCCCAGTCGAGCTTGCGATTGACATTTCTCTTGTCGTGAGTGCTACGACTGCGCTCGTCCAAATAGCTGTCATGGTTGCCGGCGACGACGACGATATAGCGGAATCCGTCACTGGATCCATACCAGGGTTTCTGGAGCGTCTTGAGCCAATCAATTGCTTGCTGGATCTCGGAGAGAGTGCCGTGGTTCGTGAGGTCGCCAGCGTGGATGAGAAGATCTCCTTGGGGAATGGCTTGACGAGGGATTTTGCTATGGGTATCAGATATGCAGACCACCCGAATGGGAATTGAATTGGCCGGTCGTCGGTAGGGGGCGCCGCGGAGACAGAGGAAGAGATAATGCAAGAATGTGAAGAGCACAGTCAGAGGGTGGTGCAGGAGCGTGTATACGATGCTCGGCGAGTCGAACGGCGACTCGGGCGGAGAGAGGACGGAAAGGCCCATGTCAGCGGGGAGGTTGTCGACGTGGTTGCCTCGATTCCCGTTGATTTTGAACTGTCAGGTTGACAGTGGAAGATCTCGTCAGTCTGTACATTGACCGTGGCTCTGACGGGACTGACAGCTACTGCTACAGCAGCATGCGGGGTCCGTCGAGCTTGGTCTCAATTAATGCACGGATGACTCGGGTTCAAGTGAGGAAGAAAGACGAGATTGGTCCAGCAATGAAGCCTGCCAATCTTCAATTCTTGAAGCAAGGGTTCCAAATATGGACAACAAAAAGCTGCCATCCTCAAGTGGGCTGGAGTCGACGGATGGCGCAGGTGGCGCCGCAACCGGCGATGAGCGAGGAATCGGGCGGCTGGCCGACCTCGCAATTAACCCACACCACCGTCCATTCCTTTCATGTCAGAGAGATCGGGCCAAGTAGCGCGTCATGAGACCAGAACGAAGATCGAGAGAGAGATAGAGTTGCAAAGGTCGGTCCCATTTCGCGTGCCACGAGGCGTGATGGCCAGCTAAAGCAGAGTCTGGAAGAGCCCGAGAACCCCACCAACTGGGAGACTATCACACTTGATATCACCGCCAACCTGCAGTCTGCAATCTCCCACGGCCGCTGCCGCAGAAAGGTTCCATACCTACCCTGGATCGCCCAGGACATTTTGAGTTCAAAGTTGAGCAACACCCAGATACGTCCTTGACACCCGTTCTCACCTCCTGGCCTTTGGCTGGCCCAGAGCCATAAATCTTTGTCACACACTGGGCCAACAGGTTTGATCGCACTCGCAACGGGTGGTGGTGCTGCCTTGTCTCTTCCCACGAATCACAGCCAGGATCATCCTGCACGAGCGCACGACTGTTACCAAGCCGCCGCCGCCGAGGCGCAGCCGTCATCCTCAGATTCATTCCAGCACAGTTGTAACGGCTGAGTTCAGTGGTTGGAGGGTCGAATATCTCACACGGTCTCGTTGACACTTGGATTGGCGTCTCTTGCTCGCGTTTGCTATTGCACCGACTTCTCCGACCAGCGACCAAGCGCATCCGCTGCAGATCAGCTGCGGTGCGCGACCCCATCCACCATCACCATTCCGCCACAACCAGAAGCTGGCCCTGCAAAGGGATCCATCCGCACACCGGAGACGCAGCTGGCTGCCAACGCTGCCGCACTCGCGATGATGAATGGCAACGACCTCAAAAAAGCCGCGTTAAGCCAGGCGAAGAAGGTCGCGACCAGTGCCACACTCGCGGCGAATGGAAATGGTCAAAAGAAGCGGCGGAAAGGCGACAATTTGAAGCCGATCATCACGACCGACAATAACAATCCCGGCTCCGTCCTTCACGAGAGCCCGAGCAAAGAAGACGCAGAGTAAGTGCGGGCCAAATCCTTTCCTCTCTTCTCCGTTGCAGCGCCTGGCGCGTGGCCTCTCGCTTGCCTCGAACTGATCATCCTCATTCCCCCAGAAATATGGACTCCCCTCTGCCGCACGGAAAAGTCGTGTCCAATAATAATATGACTAATGATGATAACCATAATACTCATAATTCTCACTCACACATGATTAGCAGATCGCCTTCCTCGACCTCCGAAGAAGACCCGGCCGAAACGACGGCGGACGAGGAAGATTCTGAAGACTACTGCAAAGGAGGATATCATCCTGTCCACGTTGGCGAGACATACAATAATGGACGATATGTCGTGGTGCGAAAACTGGGCTGGGGTCATTTCTCGACCGTCTGGCTGTCCAGAGACACAACCACCGGCAAACACGTGGCGCTGAAGGTGGTCCGATCAGCCGCGCATTACACCGAAACGGCGATCGACGAGATCAAGCTGCTGAACAAGGTCGTGCAAGCGAATCCGAATCATCCTGGCCGGAGGTATGTCGTCAGCCTCCTGGACTCATTCGAGCACAAAGGTCCCAACGGGGTGCACGTATGTATGGTGTTTGAAGTGCTGGGAGAAAACCTGTTGGGGCTCATCAAACGCTGGAACCATCGAGGCATCCCGATGCCTCTGGTCAAACAGATCACCAAGCAAGTGCTCCTCGGCCTCGATTACCTCCACCGGGAATGCGGGATAATACACACCGACCTGAAACCGGAAAATGTCCTCATAGAAATCGGCGACGTGGAGCAGATTGTCAAGGCCTTTGTCAAGGACGACAAAGAACCCTCGAAAGACGGCAATCCGAATGGACGGCGGCGACGAAGAACACTGATCACGGGCAGCCAACCACTTCCGAGTCCATTGAACGCGAACTTCAACAACCTGGACAAGATTGGAATGTCACACCAGCACAGCAGCCTCAACCAAATGATCCACGAATCCAGTCTGAACACATCGTCCGAGGGCCTCTCGATGATTGAACAGTTGAAGCTGATGTCCAAAGAGAACAAGGAGAAGGAAACCGAAAAGGAAAAAGAAAAGGAGGCCGATGAGCAGCAAAAGGTTCGGGAGAAGACCACAGATCCACTCGAAAAGGACCTTGCCGGCGTCTCTCTCGACAGCAAGAAGACGACGGACGTGGAAAAGGTGCTGAAGGCCGCCCAGGGAGAAGATGAACCGGTGGGAGAAATCATATCCGTCAAGATAGCCGATCTGGGCAATGCCTGCTGGGTCGGGCATCACTTCACCAACGACATTCAAACGCGGCAATATCGGTCACCCGAGGTCATCCTGGGTGCCAAATGGGGCGCCAGCACCGATGTCTGGAGTATGGCTTGCATGGTGAGTTTCTGCCTCGTTTGCCACACGCGGTCGGTCCGCTGAACCATGTAGGTGTTTGAACTGATCACAGGCGACTACCTTTTCGATCCACAATCGGGCACAAAATATGGCAAAGATGACGACCACATTGCTCAGATCATTGAATTGCTCGGCACCTTTCCCAAGTCTCTCTGTCTCTCGGGGAAATGGTCTCAAGAGATTTTCAACCGGAAAGGAGAGCTCCGCAATATCCATCGACTCAGACATTGGGCACTCCCGGATGTCCTGCGAGAGAAATACCACTTCTCGGTGGAGGAATCGCAGAAGATCAGCAATTTCCTCCTCCCGATGCTGGAGCTGCCACCAGAAGCACGGGCGAACGCTGGCGGTATGAGCAATCACGAATTTATGAAAGGTACGAAAGGTATGGATCACGTCAATGTCGACGTCCCAGTTGGCAGCAAGGGTGAAGGAATCGAAGGCTGGTCATGTGAAGTCAAGAAGCGATGATTTTGTACATGAAGCAGGACGGCTCCCCCAATCCGAGTCTTCGCACCATAGGACCAGCACCTGCTCCTCCCTCCTGTCACCACCAAAGCCCTCCTGGAGCGCATCATTTGGAGTCACGGAACAAGACATGCTATTGTCTGATCTGGTTTTGCATCTGATATGACGATGAATAGAGAGATGACGACCGCTTTGAGTTCTTTGGCATGTCCCTACATACACGGCCAGAGTTTATAAATGATTCGTCTATACAGATGTCATGATCCCAACGACGAGTCGAGCTTGGACGTATCCAGAGATGGAAATCCAATCATTTATTCACTCTGGCGCAGTTTCTGTGCTACAGTTCATCCCCATTTGACCTCCCCATTATGCCCTGGTCAGCCTTGTCCTTTCAGACGTGGACTCTGTCTCCCACAGCGTCGTCCGACCTGTCAGAGTTGTGGAGGTCCAGGGAGAAAGGTCTCTGGTGAGTAGCGGAGCTTTTATTCCTCTTCGCCAGCTTTGCCCGACCCTCCTTGAACTTTCTTCGCTTCTCTGTCCGGGTCAGTCAGTCGTAGAGGACAAGCAACGAAAGTGGCTGCACAATCGCGACGGGTGCGTGGTTTGGTGTATGGATTGGTGAGTCTGGTCTGCAGGGTTCTCAGGTGCATGATCACCAGCAGCAGTATACTCACATCACTCAGGGTAAACCGCCGGCCGGTAGGCTCTCACCAAATGCCGAAGCATTCTGCATAAAGGACGAGAAGGGTAACTCAGGATTACTCCGCGATCAGGTATGTTTGTTTTCCGCTGAAATTGACCACAACATTCTCAGCGACGATATTCGGCGCTGATGAATCGGCTACATGTAGCTTTGACCGAGGCAATCACTAGAAAGAACGAAATTGACAATGGCACCTTTCATCTACGTGCACAATCAAGGTTGGAATGTACCGCGGGTGCTGCCATGTCCATTCGTGGTCGGGCGTCAGTGTACCAAGTCATTTCTGCGCAGATCAAGTGGTGGATATCGTTGGAGAAATGATACGGAGGTGTTCTGTGTGTCATAATGGGGAGATCGACAAAGGGGGTTGAGTATGTCCTGGCGGACAGGAGATCGGGATTCTGGGTTTGAACGATGATGTGGAGGACGGCGCTGGTCTCTGGCTGCGGCTGGAAATGTTACTGATCGGGCAGGGTCGGTCCAGACGAGTTGAGGCAATTTGAGCAGATGGTTGGCTCATGGAAGCCTCGATGGAAGGCCTGCAAGACGGTACACAGCCATTGCAGATATGGGCAGAGCAGCCAGTCCATTCAGACAGTTTGTGTTTGAAGAGGCAGCCGCCAGATGATCAGGGAATGCAAGACGGCTTCAAGCAGGGGCTAAGGAAGGATTTTGCAAAATCTACCCTGTCGGACCTGTTTTATCATAAGCGGACCATCCTTGCCGAGTTTCACCCATGTCTGCGCATTCTTCCCTAATGACCTACAACCTCTTCAATCTGGAGTCCACGCCATATGATAGTAACACTTCCGCGGCCCAGGGTGGGTGAGGCAAAGAATGATCTTCGACAGTCTGTGCTTGGCGCAGTTCGACATCCGCTAATCCCTTAAATCACCCATCAAGTTGGACTGTCTGGATTTGTCGCATTCGTGTCAAATGGATCGGCCGGCTTCCTATCATGGGAATTCCGCGGCTGACCCAAGATCTGAACCCCTATACGGAACGAATAGCACTCGGGCGCGGTGACAGCCAGGGCCTGTTCAATTTCCAAAGACTGATCATCGACGGTCCTTCGCTGGTATATTTCGTGTACAATAAGCTGCTTGCTGTCAAGTTATCTCATAGGCTAGCACCCCCCGGTGCCGTGCCGACGTATCTCGAGCTGAATAATGCTGTGCTCCAACTATTGGTCGATTTGGAGGAGCAAGGCGTTGAGAGGTAAGCGCATGGTCGTTGTCTGAAGCTGTGCTCATGATTTCCAGGTTATATTTTTTCTTTGACGGTGGCCTGCCGGCCCATAAGCGGGACATTCGTCTAGAACGATTGGAGAAAACGAGAAAACAGCTCAGAACCTACCGTCAAGTCTATCCACAGTCTCCCCAGTTGACAAGCGCTGCCGGAGAGCCAGCAGATCTGAACCAGGCCGTCTGGAAGCATGTCGCTCTTTCCACCAGACAGGCGACCCCTCCTCCGCCGCCCTTCATGGTTGCAAGCGTGATTGAGACATTACTTCAGACAAAGTGGAGGGAGGACCTCCAAATCGTCCCCGGAGAGGCCGATGCCTTTTGCGCTCAAGCTGCAAAGGCGACTGATGCTGCCGTCCTAACGAGCGATTCCGATCTCGTGGTGTATGACCTTGGTGACCATGGATGGGTTATCCTCTTGCATTCGATGGAGAGGACATACCGAGCATCCACCGGCCAATCGTACATTACCGCCTTTGGCTTGAACCCAGCTTCTGTTGCAAAGAGGCTAACCGTCCCTTCACTCCTGCTCTTTGGATTTGAAAGATACATGGACCCCAGCGTTTCAGTGGCCACCGTGAAGGATCGTGCCAGAAATCGTGGTCGTGTGGAGAAGTACAAGACCGAGTATTCCGCTTACACGATGCAGTATTCTCCTACCAACCCGGCTGCGGTAAACCTGATCCTCAACACCGTTGATCCACGAACGGCAGAGCTGCTTGTCGACATGAACAATGTCTCGGCTGCATCTGCTCATCTGTTTTTGCCCGTTTTGTTTGAAGACCCGTCCAGAGATTCGTCGTGGTCGTACGGTAGCCTCTTTCGTCAGCTGGCATGCTCGATCTTGCTTCTGAATCAGTCTCTGGCTCCCAAGCCTGTTTTCGAGTACGCGAGAAAAGGAGGTAGAATTGCGGCAACCTCAGTGAACGCGGTTCGCCCAGCCGAGATCAATCAGCATATTGCAGATGTCATCCATCTCTTCGATCAGTACCTTGGGCTGAACAGCAAAGTCGCTCTCTCGGAAGGTTCGGTAGTCCTGCACTGGTGGATCTTGGGGCTGCATTGTGTTTGCGAGCAGAAGACCAACAAAGGGAAAACACCGCCCACCGTGTCGGTATACAGAATCCTCGGCCTCTCAAGTGTCAGGGCCACTGCCTCGTGGACGTGGGATGACCTTCATCTGCACGCCAACACCCAGGCTGTCCTATACTCTATCAGAATTCTGGCTCAAATTGTTCGTCATGTTATCCAGCGCGATGGGACTTTTCGGTTGGATGTCCCGACTGAGCTGCAGGAACTGCACCTTCGGTTGGAGACCATGCCTGACATCCAAGATCTATTTCTTGACCTGCCACAACTTCGGGCATATCTGAGCAGTACACCTGACAGGGCGTTGAAGGCCGTGAAGCCTTTGCTCGAGCTCATTGAGCAGGAACAAGTCGAGGAGGAGAAGATAGCACCCGGACATGCGAGCCCTAACTCCTCGAACAGCGGACAAGCAGAGTCAGAAACCAGGGCTTCGGCCCCGTCAGCCACCGGTACGGTTCAGAATTGCGCAGCAGGCAAACAAAAACTCGGTCAGAGACGGGGCATGAATTCCAACAGCTTCAGCATTTTGATGCAGGACATCTAAGGCGACACTCTCAGATGCTCGTTCACAATACACGGCGCCACGCAGGACGCATAGTCGCTGCGAGAATCTTGCTGCAACCGAACATCATTATTTTATCTATAGTCTACTACAGCAGCCTCAGCGTCTATATCACGTCTGTCTCCTGCGCACTGGCGCCGGGCTTGCACCTCAGACTCTATGGAAGTGGCCGATGCGACTACCAACTACAGGTCGCAGCTGCGATTCCTCGCCAGACAACAAGGACTGATTCGACCGGGCTGTTGCAATCGTGGATCGCGTTCCTTTGCTCCTGCGTGAGAGCTGAGCAGTCAATACGACCGCTATTTTGCCCTTGGCCTCGCCCTCACCCCGTCGAAGCCCACGAGGATCTCCACTTGATCATGTAAACCAGATCTGCCCGTTGAGCGGCGACAATTGGATGCCTTGGTTCACTGTCATCACGGCCAACGTCGTGCCGATATTACTGTTGACGAAGGCGTGCTGAAGAGCTCCGCTGTGAAGCAACGATCGAGGGCTTTCCACAGCCGCAGCAAGAAATCCATATGGGACAATTGGAGAGCGTCTTGTGGGGCTTGTTGGATTCTATCGCACTCCGATCGACGTCTCTCAGATGCCCGGTACAAAGTTGTTGTGCTGGTTCGCATAGTGCCAACTGAAGGCCTGCCATACTCCATACATATGGACGAGGCTTGCCGCCACGACGAAAAGGTGAAATATCTGGTGCGAAGAGAACCATATATCGAAGTATCCGGGCCAGATAGATTCGGGTATCTGGGTAATGAAGAAGAAGGCGCCAATGCCATATCCAATCCCTTCCAGGAAATAGTATGGCATGCCAGATCGGACCCACATCTCCTGCCACCCGTACAGGCACAAGCCGTGACCGATCGGGGCGAAGCCGGACAACCCGGTGGCGATAAAGGCCCACGTGCGATGAGTCCGATACTGCAGGCCTTGTAGGCGAGGATGTAGGACAAGGATCGAGGTGATCAGACTGAGGCTGATGATCATAGACCAATACACCAGACACAGCGTGGGTTCATCGTACAAACCCACATAGATGCCGGAGAAAAAGCTGCCCAGGATCAAGATCAGAATGCCGACGTAGTCAATCCGGAGCCACAAGAGTGAGACATGCTGCGAGTGGTTGATCAACGTGTGATATGCCGAGGAGAGCGTCATGGTCACGACGGCGGCAGTGATATTGCTCGTGAAGACTGCTCGGTCCAGAAACGTCGCCTCCGGGAAAGAGTAGTTGATTGCGCCCTGAACCAGAACCACAGCAACGATGAGACAGATCGCCGGGATCAAATGCGTGTACACATTCAGCGTTTCGTTGTGGAGATGACCGAGGGAGGTCATGCACAAGAACCACGAATGCGACACCGGTCGATATCCCGACCGCATAAAATGATTATCGCGATACCAGTCGGGCAGTTCTTCGTAGACCAGCAGCCGCTGATGTCCAGGCTTCAAGTCCGAGCATTGGGTAGAATCGATCGGAGGACTGGACGGGCGTTCAAACCCCCCTTTCGGCCTGCGATAGGTGAGAATGAACGACATTGGTGAGCCGTTTGTTTCGTGATGCTATGAATCAGTTTCTCCAGCAGCAGACGATAATGCACGGCTGTGTAGGTATTTGCTCCTGGGGGAACGGAGTCCACCACCTCGCCTATCTCTTCGATTGAACAGGTGTTTGCACATGGCGAGGGGGATGGGGGGGCCGACGAAAAATATTTGTACCTTTGACATGCCAATGCGCTGATCATAGCTTCGGAGCCGAAGCGAGATTCAGGAACTCGAGTATGAATCGCTGGCACATCCGGCCCATCCCGAATTAAGCGATATCTCCCCAACCCAACCCGCCCGCCCTGCCAAGGGCCATGTGAAAGCATTTGATAACGGCGCTTGATTTCTGATCACAGGGTCATAAATGGACGGCCGCCCAACGGGGCTATTTAATAGTGTCTCGACCACCGAGTAGGGTGCTAGTCAACTGAGCCGAGCATATACCTTTCTGTGGCTGTAAGCAGGGTGGACCTGTGGCTGTTGATCAGCGCGGTTCTTCTCGATTCGGCCATCGGTAATTGGGTTAATCTAACCACCCCATTGTCTAAAAGACTGTCCAATTTACGGAGTTTCTGGTCCCACATCTAGCCTCCCAGCCACGAGCTCTGGAGGGGCCGTTCCTTGATAGTGTACTAGCCGTTTGCACCACGAGGATCTGCTGTTATAAGTATTGCGTCAAAATCGCTTGGAACCATCGGCCAGGTCATTAAACAAGTAATGACTGTGTGGAGAGAACCCTAAAGTGTATTTGGTCATCTACTTCCTCTGAAGATGAGAGTGAAAGCGGTATTTGCCGCAGGCTCCACATCAGCGGGCGGGGACATATTTTACCCTGACCATGGTGTGGAATGCGATTAGACACTGATTTGGAACAAATGAGTGGTGGAGGTACAATGTGGAGAATGCAAGTCTGCACATCTGGTAGGGTGAGGAAGAATTTAGACAACCATTCCAGTGCGTCCGGATTTCGATCCTGGGATCCGAACCGAGTGCTGGCAACATACCGAGAGTCGCTAGCCCTTGAGAAATAGTAATCAAGACGAGGATCATCGGCGAAAATATTCTCATGGGAGGACAGCGGACGGAGACGGCCAATGCGGGTCTCCGGTTTAGATTTTGTGCTCTCTAAAGGACTAGGGAATGTTGCCTTGGGTAGGCTCGTTGGAATTGTGGTCAGCACTTTGTGTGATAGCGTCGCGCTGGCCATTTCGTATTGTTCATGTTCAAACATGTCGGTAATGAATCGGTGCTGTTCAACTCTCACCGGATTCGATCATGAGCTTTTTGCAAATGGCCTAATAATCCCAAGGCTTTATCGATATATTCAAAGGAGTTGACTTCTCGACCAATTCGGAAGCGCTCAGTGGGAGAGGCCATACAACTGCTTGGAGGTTGGTTCGGAAAAGATCACCAAGATTGGAGAGAATTGCGTGAAATGGTATTGCAAGGTCATCCGTAAAGATTTGTCTCATGGCGTTGACAATGAAAGGAGGATGTTGTGCGGTGGTAGTGATGGATGACTATAAGCTGCTCGCTTGGCGCTGCCCGTGACATATGACGCCTGGTTCCTGCTTGCCAGCATGCATCAGACGGCTCCATCAGTATGGTGGCTAGTTATTAATCATACGAGTTCCAGCCTTGCTCCTGTTTGTGATTGATCTGTCAGCACAATGCGAGTACAATCGCCGTCACGAGGTCGCTCTCGAACACGCTCCCACACTCCGACCTCTGTGAGAAGGGTGCCGTCACCACGACCAGACTATTCGCACTCACCGCGCCGCTCGGCCTCGCCCAGGGCTCGTTCAAAGTCATACAGCGTGCCTCGGTCCCGGACACCGCCGGCTCGAGAAGCGCGAAACGGTCATGGCCGAGGGAGAAGTTCCAGTCGAAGCGCCAGTCGCAGTAGAAGCCCAAGCCGGGGCGACAGAAGATCATACCGGGAGCGCAGCTACTCGCGCAGCCCCAGTCGAGGGAGTCGACCTGTCCGGAGCTCCAAGATTGTGATCGAAAAGCTCACCAAAAACGTCACGGAGGGACATCTGCGCGAAATATTTGGCTCTTATGGGCGCATCGAGTCCGTCGACCTTCCCCTCAACAAGCAATGTATGTTCTCTAGTGTGAATAACCCGGACCTCATGCACTAACGACTCTAGTCATGACGAACCGAGGGACCGCATACATCCTGTACGATCACCCATCGGCCTCAGAATCGGCGATAGCCCACATGCATGAAGCACAACTTGATGGCGTCGTGATTTCCGTGAGCATTGTGTTGCCTCGCCGCGCATTTTCGCGGTCGCCCCCGCCGGCCCGATCTAATAGACAGCCGCCACCATTACGCAACGGCCCACCACCGAGAGGGCCGCCTCTGGGGAGATTTCGCAGTCCACCGCCGAGAAGAGGTGGCTATGGAGGTGGCCGACGGGCAGGTCCGGACGACAGCACTTACTTTCGGCGATCGGCATACTCTCGCTCGCCTTCACCACCTCGACGACGTCACCGGTCATATTCCCACTCGAGATCGCCGTCCCGAACACCACCTCGACGGCGGGGCCAACTTCCTCCCAGAAGCCCTCCGCGCAGGAGACGGAGAAGTTACAGCTACAGCTCATACAGCAGCTACAGTCGGAGCAGAAGTCCAACGAGAAGTCGATCTCGGAGCAGAGGGAGACACGGTGGGAGGAGGTGAAATACACCGAGGCTGTGAGCCAACTTCATCTTTGGTCCCGGCTCCAGATCCCGTCAATCGGCCGCTGTCGGTCCTCAAAGAGTCCAGGCCTGTCTTGGTCGTGATCTAAAATGTGTGAACAAGAGGACGACGGCACTGATGTTCCGGTATGCTCAGAGCACTGCCTGAAGGAGCGATGAGAGGCTGCGAGAATACCAACTGCAGAGTGTGTTCTGTGGACTCGGATGAGAAACGTGAAGGGTAACTATGAGCAGCAATTCCGACTATGGGCTGATTCCAGCCAGATCCCGCCTTCTGGCCCATTTGTGAAGCAGTTCAGGCCGTCTATTCTTCGCAGGTCAGGCTTAATTTTTCGCAGTCACGCTATCTATTCTTCACCGCTCAGGCCGTTGATATGGACTCCATCCTTCGCAAATGCAGGCTGGGAAACGAGTTGGAATGAGAATAGCCACGGAGGTATCAAACATAGTTCCTCCATCAGTGCACTAGTTAGCCTCACCCTGCTCCATTGTCCCTTGCAGGAGAATCTTGGCCATGTGGAGCTGACGATCGACCTCAACCGCGATTCCGTTGTCGATCTCCACTCCGCTCCCGGCAACTCATGGCCAAAACCCCAGAGTGGACAACACCGTGAGGTCTTTTTAATCGTGGCTCCCTCCCACAAGGTTCGTGTGCGGTGTGAGGACTTTTTAGTCCCCAGGCTTCCTCTCGATGGTCATGATCTTATCGATCATCAGATGTTGTGGCCGCACCCGTGACTCTCAACCAGCCACGCTTGCGCGACACCGATAATTTCCACCGACCTCTGGCACGCACCCGCGACCGACGTCTCCGCGGTTCTCTTCGGACCTTGCTTGTCGCCATGAGCAGCTCGGCCACTGCGGCCGCCTATAACGGCGTCGACGAGCAGGCCGATGACCACACCGAGGACCAGAGCGAGGCCGAGGAAGAGATCAATGTGACCGACATCAATGCCACAGCTGCTGATGAGACCGGGGGGGACAGGACGACACTACAGAACGGAAAGCCATACGCAATTTCTGACGCTCCTACCGACTACAGCCTTTTCTCCAATCCTCCCAACCTTGGTCGCATGCGTCAGCGACTTTTCGAGATCGGGGAGCCAATTGAGGTGTCGCAAGACGAGTTCGACGCATACTTTCCGTTTGTGGACAATATTTGGCGGAAACTGAGGACGGGAGAGCCGCAGAAAGAAAGAAGTGCCCGGGTCGAGTTCTATTCGTGCAGGCTACGGAAAGGTGCGAATCCCAAGCCTCACATCCCGAAGCCGACGCCAGAAGGCAAACAGTCGCGCAAAAAGCGCATCCGGGATGACAAAACCTGCGGGATGACGATCAAGGTGGTCTATCATGAAGGCACAAAGACCTGCACGGTCGCGAGGGCGGTCGACCGGGAGCAGAGGCACACCCACGATCTGGATTACATCGACGCCACCAAGCGGAATACTGGGATCATGGACACCGCCCGAAGGGAGGCCATCCGCGGCTTTCTCCCTGCATCAATCTTTTGGAAAATGTGGGAAGAGCCAGACAAGATGGAAGAGGCCGGCGGAAAGTTCATGAAAGTGTCCGACGTTCGCAATGTCCAATATCCCTGGCGGCAAGAAAACCTGTCTGCGGTGCTCAAAGCACATTCTGGGTTCAGTCAAGCCCGTGCCACTCCCCGGGCCAGACCACCGAGTCCGCCCAAGGCCTTTCAACAGGCTCCTTTGATCCAGCCGGGCCCGCAGCCTGTGCCCGCCCCTCGGCACATGCTCCCGGTGAGTCCTTTGCAATATCCCGAGCAGGCGAGAGGATTTCTGGCGCCCTATCTGCCCGATCCTCGCCTGTCGTCCCACCCGGGTCGACCGCATATTACTCTCACCTGGGCAAGCAGCCTCGACAGTCGCATATCGCTCATGCCCGGCACGCGCACTGCTATTTCCGGTCCAGAGACCAAGGCCATGACGCACTATCTCCGGAGTCGACATGATGCCATCTTAATTGGCGTTCAGACCGCCATTGCCGACGACCCTTCCTTGAACTGTCGCCTGGCCGGGTCAGGGGGCTACGGGGCCGTGGGATTGGAATATCAGCCTCGTCCCATCATCATTGACCCTCACGCCCGTCTCCACATTCAGCCAGAAATGAATGTCCTCAAGGTCGCTGCCCAAGGCCGAGCCAAAGCACCCTGGGTCGTGGTCGCTCCAGGCGCCATGCTCCACCCTCAGGCCGTGAGCATACTAAAAGCGCATGGCGGGGAATATTTGATGATCCACGACTACCACCCCCACGCTGACGGCTTGAATTGGGAAGGTGTCTTCAACGTCCTGTTCCGCGAAGGGATCAAAAGTGTCATGGTCGAAGGAGGCGGCGTCGTCCTGTCACAACTCTTGAAAACCCGATATGCTCATCTCATCGATTCTGTCGTCATGACCATCGCGCCGACATTCTTTGGCAAAGCGGGAGTTTGCGTCTCGCCGGACCCGACTTTCGACGATCAGGGCATTCCCATGGCGACAAGGCTCACCGACGTGAGATGGCAGCCCATGGGAGATGCAGATGTCGTCATGTGCGGCCGTATGAGATATGAGCCCCAAACCAATGGAGTCCTTCCTCGGATTGAAGAACTCACGCAAGCGGCTGGGGACGGCCCAGTTCGGCCACAACGGCCCGCGCGTGCCAATTCAGCGACGACGTCCCATGTTCCACCACCTGCTGCCACTTGAACAGGGCACCAATCTGACGATATCAGTTGACCGACTGATGCAACGGCGCTGATGGGAGGGGAGTCCATGCACAAGTTTTTGTTTTGAACCAATTGAACTTGGAGTAAGGCTGGAAGTCTCTTGAGACAGGAATGTGCACGGGTAAAAGCGGGATGGCATGCTAATGGCATGAATGACTTGATAGGACCCAGGAATTACGATCTGATGATGCGACATGTAGGGCATAAGATAGATAGTTAGGTTCGGTGGTGTCGGCTTTGGAACAGACCAGACATGTTGGATGTCTTGTGGCAAAGACACGGGAATTAAATCTAGTTGCTTTTTCCAGAGATCTTTTGGCGCCGCTTGAGTTTTCCCAACGTGACGACTCCCAGGCTTGGAAGCATGATCGATCCACATGTTTCCTGACTGTCTGCGCGGCTCAGCGTCTCAATGGTGTACACTAGTCCCAAACCCAACTGCTCCTTTCCATATCAATCCAATGCTCACATTTCTCCACTCTGAATCTTGGTACAACCCCAAGAAACTGCGCCTGGTGTGCGCGGGACAGAAGCGAGATTGAGCTCGTCAGAGAGGGTTGCATATTCCTCCATATCGCAGATGCGTGGCGATGTCAACTTGTACATCTCCTAACACTGAAGATGGACATGCGGAGGTGGCTAAGATGATGTATCGGCCACTTGACTCACAAAAAGGCATCTCGTTACTCTGCTGAGGAGCTTTTGCTTCTGTCGGTGTTCAAATGCTTGACCATCATTGGTGTAACCGTCCGAGTCAAGCAGGAACAGCTAATGAATTGACAATGTGCTCACCGACTTTTCTAGGCGTACTTGCTATTGCCAATTGCTGGCCCCGCTCCAAATAAAATAAACACATAAATATTAAAGAGATTTTGAATTTGTTCAACAACGTCAGCGGTGAAAAGCTCGCTTGGCTTAGTGGTAGGGCGTCTCACTAGTAATGAGAAGATCACTGGTTCGATTCCAGTAGTGAGCAACTGCAATCAAATTTGAACTTTTTGCCTCTGCAATTTTGGCGCACTTCTAGTATGTTTCTGGTATAGCCCGCTCTTGGCCATCCACGCTTTTGGTTTTTTCTCCCTCTACAGCTTCCACTTGCTGCATCATCTCTCTGGCACCACCCACCCAGCTCTGCATTTTGGCCATCTTGAAGACAGTCTCCTGATTTTGAGATCGTACCGTCAGGCGCCAAGTTTCCAGCATACGCCTCAGCTCTATATCACTTTCTTCACCGATAACTTCTTCCTCAGCTGATCATACATGTATCTCCCAGCGCAGTTTTCCTGTCTTATACAATCATTTGGCCTCTCATCTGGAATGGCGGGATCTAAGCGATCGTTTGCCAAGTGACTGCTGCTTCTCAGCAAAGGATTTGTCTGCCGCTACCGCTGCAGGTTCAAAACTGCAGCACTCGACCACGGAACATCAACCTGGATCACACCGTCCTGACTTACTGGCAGTACCTCACCTCTTGTCACGTTGTGCAACAAGACTGGCCTGCCCTCCTCTAATTCATAGTTGTACGAATATCCGTCAAACGTGATGCCTGTGATGGCATTGCTGCCATTCGCCAGCAGTCTCTGTACTCCGACGGTCTTGATTCCAGACCCGCGCGGCACTTGGAAGGTAAATGTCTCGTTGGGCCTCGACCTCGGTGCCAATGTCGTATAGTTATATTCGGTCATCTGCACAATCGCTATCCTCTCCAAAGAGCCATTCACATACACGGCGTATGCATTCTGATGCGCATTGCCGAGGTCAATGTCACTGATGCGCACCTTTCCTTTTGTCAAGTCACCGAGGACCTTAGTGGTGGCGATGTTGCCATAATACGGGGCTTTGGTGCCTTTTGTCGCGTCTCCTGTGTGGATAGGCTGCCACGAATTATACCGGAAATTTGTACCGAGTTGAACGTGGATGCGCCCAATCCCGGTGGCTGCACAGTAAAGACTAAAGTCCATGGCCCAAAGAGCCGCTCCAAACATGTTGGACAAGCCTGGCGCACCTCCATTGTACAAGCTGTTTGTTTCTCCGAGGACGTACGGGAGGCCAGTGTACGACAGGAGTCGAGACTCGTTGAGATGTTTGGCCACAGACAAGGTGGTGGACGTGTGATTCATCAGCGTCCCTTGAAGGGTGATCCCTGGTTGAGTTGCCCCTCCAATGTAGCTGTATGGACGTGTCAGTGGTCTACCCAGCAACGAGAACCCACCACCCACTTGTGGCTATCGATGAATGATATATCATCGTCGGCATCCAACCCAGCCTTCCAGGTCGTGACAAGGTTCAGGCCGTTTCCGGTGCCTGCAAAGCTTGGTGCGTAGAATCTGAACTTCTTTTGTTCAATCACCTCGGGACAATGCTGTTGCACAATCTGCTTCATGACCCTCTTTCTCTGGAGCCATTCCTCGACGTAATCTGTTTCATTCCACCCACTCGGCCGGACGGGGCCTTGTGCGCTGGTCTTGTACACGTCAGGTTCATTGCCTAACTGCCAATAGGCCAGCTTTGTGCCGTTTAAAGCCTGACACGCAAGCGGCACGGTCTCGACGAGAGTGTCGTTGCCAATCGACCCGTTCTTCGCAAGATTGAAGCCATGCAGGAACGAGATATTCGGCCAGGTCGAGTAGGAATCAAAGAAAGACGGTCCAATGCTGACGACGGTGGGGTAGTCCGGCGATCGACTGATATCGAGGATGCCAATTAAAGCATTCTCTTGCGACGCATTGAAAGTAGCATAATCCCTATTGAATTAGGCTGTGAGGCCCCACATCTGGTTCAAGACGCACTGAGTGTTACCTCCCACTCGAACGATCGGGTTGGTCCCTTGAATCCGACCGAGATTGGTCAAAAGGTTCAGTGAGAATGTGTTCGGCTGGCATGGATTTCCTGACACTGTTCATATAAAGACGCCACCTTTCCGCGGCTTCACGTACCTGCAAAGTCGGGAAAAGAGGAAAACTCAATACCGAAGGACACGAAGGATGTTAAGAGGGGAGCACTGGCATTTGATGGGGGTGCCAGAGGGAGAGATAGAGGGCCAACCGCTGCGGTGACTCCGACGCAGAGCACTGCACACGCCGCACTCAGCGAGACTGGTAACATGACGGCCGAGAGTGTGGACGAAATTGAAATGGTGTGGAACAGGGTTGGCCAACATTACAAGCAATGAAAGATCATCTGTCTTCTCCTTCCGCCCTTGGCAGAATCCCAGAAATCAGTCAGCGAGAATCCGTCGACCATGCGTAATGCCGGAGTTCCGAACTCTTGCAGCGGGCCAATGAGCCCGAGCTCTGGAAGGCCTATTGCGGGGAGAGACGTCAGAACGTGGGGAAGAGCCTTCCATTAACGAGAAAGATATGAGAAGACTTGACTGGCCCATTTAGAACCAAGCCGGGGGAGAGAAGGATGGAGAAATCGGAACCGATCGCGGCCGAGATGCTGGGGTGAGTCGGACAACGTATATCCGAGCTTTTCATCAAAAGCAGCGTCGACGAGCTCGACAGGTATGGCTAGAATTTTTGGTCACAGAGAGGCATACCCCTGGAACAATTGGGCCTGACAGCGTCTGGAGGAGGAATATAATGCATCTTGCTCCTGCTATGGCGCTCTCCTCATTCTCCGCCTCCGCCTGTGCCCCTGCATCCTCGTCCTCTTCGTCCTGTTCTCCCTCCCTCTTTTCGACGTCGTCCTCCCCTTCAGCATGCCGACGATCATGATCCCCTCCGGCCGTAGCTGAATCTTCATGTGAGTCCTCGGTCTTGAGCTCTTGTTCGGGCGCGACCTCGGAAGATCCCCCGTCGGCGGTACCGATATTCGCCGCAGGCTCAGGTGCGAATGCACCGTTGGAAGTTTCCTCACCGTCTTTCGGCAGACCGAGACGGATTCGCCTGTGTTCCTGGAGAATTTTGATCTCGCTGGCGATCTTCTCATTCACTTTCCGGCGATCGGCGGAACCGAATCCCCCATAAGAGCCTGCACTTCGCGCTTGAAACCCGTCATTGTTGAAGAAAACGTGTAGTAGCTGTCACGTGACATGAGGCCTAGTTGCGCATATCGGCACCTGCTGGTGCCCAGCAGATAGCTCAGAACCCCTTGTCCCTGCTAGCCCTGCTACACACGTCTCGTCTGTGCCATTCCGGCCGAGTTGTATGCGACCAACCACCTGCAAAGTTAGAGCATGCTGTACATATTTGGTCTGGACTGGTCTGGACTAATCGGGCAGTCAAACCAGCAACCATGATGGGTCTCCAGCATGGCCGAACCAGCGACTTCGGCTGACACTCGCTTGAAATCCTGTCTGGCGGAACTCCTACGAACCTGTGTTCATCCTCACTCGCTCTTCCTCAAAGTGGACCACGTATTCAGGCATCAGCAGCCGAGTAATTCGCAAAATCCTCAAAAAGGATGCTCACCAAGCGATCAGACGAATGCCACCATCCGCTGCCCTGCTCTGCGCCTTGCGTTGACAGATGGAGTTCTGTTGATGCAAGCTATACTGGCTCCGCATCTCTACACGGTCGAAGAACTGGGGCACGTGCAACCAGGCGACTTCATCGACATTACGAAGTTTGAGGTCAGACGGGCCAATCGACTCAATGGCGACGGAACAGTGATCCATCTTGCAGTCCAAGACTGTGAGCTGCTCAGAGCACAGTCGGGTTCAGATACCAGTCTTGAAGGCGGCTTCATCCGCACAGTGGACCACACTCCTCGTAAGAGAGCCCGGTCCAATGCTGGAGGATGTGGCTCTTCAGAAGGTGCCTCCGATCGTGCCCGGAATAATGAAAGAAGCACTCCAACAAGCGAGGAAGATGGCGGGCGGTCTAAAGCCCGGCGAATTGGTGACCATGTACACAAAAGTCCAGGCAATCTGATGCAGGACGTTCCGGGCCACGAGTCAGACATCGATGACTTTGAAACCGCATGCATCGACCTGGCGACTGTGCAAAGGCGAAGGCAGGCGCTTCATCAACTCGATCGTGTTGGAGCCTCAACATCTGTGGCCACGTCTGCGGGGGAACAGTCGGAAGGGCTTTTGCAAATGGATCCTCGTGAAAATGTCAGAGGGTCATTTGTTTCCACTGATGATGCTAAGACTGTTGCCACCCCCGAAATAGAGAGTCACAGCCCTCATGATGGAGACAGTCTGCATATAAACGCTCCGAGCTCGATGCTTCCAAGCGTCGCATTGCATCAAAACCCAGCGCCACTCCACAACCTGGTCTCTCTGCTTCAACCGACGACACCCCTTCTGAGGCGCAATTACTGCTGCAGCGTCTTTGCCGTCATCTCATGGGTTTCACCGTCTTTGATTCATAAACAAAATTCTCCTTTTCCGCCCAAGCGTCACATCCGAATCCACGATTCTAGCATCTCCAATCGCCATGCCGGCGTCACAGTTGCCATTTTTGTGGAAGCACAGAACTTCATGCCAAATACCGGCACCATTGCTTTGTTCAGGGGTGTCACCATGCATCGGTGGGAGGATGACATTATTCTGAATGCCTATGCGAGTTTGAGAGATGCGAGAGAGCAGTGGTATGTTGATGACGAGGATGAATTGAAAAATATCGGGCACGATGTCGATGCCATGAGGAAGTGGTGGGACGACCGACAGATGACCAGGTTTCAAGGTTATAGGTCCCAGGGCCGAAGCTAGAAGGCCCCACTGTTGGAGTGATGGTGCTGCGAGCGCATTCAACTTTCGCCAAAGATCTATCACCCGCCATCCCATTTTGTTGTGAGCATGTCTTGTTCTGTTCTGTGGCCTAGTAAGGCTGAATGTCCTTCCCAACCCGTGCCATGCTACCGGCCCTGGCCGGCCATGTTGAAGATTGTCCCATCCGTAGATGCTGGGAATGTCATCTGCTGTGGCCCAAGCAGTCACTCGGGACAGGCCTCATGATTACTCAACGACAACCCAGAGGACATATAAACACAGCTCGGGTGCCAACAGGTTTTACTGACAACGTAGGTATTTTTACAATGGCGTTGACCACCTTTGGCTCCTTGCGTGGTATGCAGTGCCATACCTTCTGGTAATGATGGTTCAGACACCTACAAAGATACAATGATCAGGTAAGGCACGTCCGAATCACCGCCCATGTGATCATTCCAGAAATGTGGCATTCTGGTACATTTAATCTTTGGACAAGTCCTTGCAGGTGGAGATGGAAATACGCGCATTACGTAAACTGAGCGGCTTCACTCGGAGTTAAGATGCCCGTACGCTCCCAATATATAAACGTGAGGAGAAGCCAAATGACGGTCTGGAACGATGCGGAGAAGAGTGGTTTCAGAGGCCATTCTCCTTTCTCATCGATCCACGCCACCCATTCATTCATTTTCACCTCTCACTCACTCCATCACGGCAAAGATGTCGACTCGAAGCAGCAAGCGGCAGAAAACTGCAAAGGTTCACGCACCTTTCGAGCTGGTCTACTGGCCCGGCATCCCTGGCCGAGGAGAGCATGTCCGGCTCGCTCTGGAGGAAGCCGGGGCCGAGTACACAGACACGGCTCGGATCGACCACGGCATGAACACCGTGCTGGAATTGATCTCTGATAAGAACTTGGGCGACGACACGAACCCTCCGCCATTTGCCCCTCCGATCCTCAAGCATGGGGACCTGACCATAAGCCAAACGCCCAACATTCTGCTGTATCTGGGCCCAAAGCTTGGTCTTGTTCCGTCGGCCGACTCTGATCCGAATGGGTATTACCACGTGAATGCGCTTGCTTTGACCGCGCTCGATGGTCTTTCGAACGAGGCGCACGACACACACCATCCGATTGCGGTCGGAAAGTACTATGAGGAGCAGAAAGATGAAGCGCTGAAGAAAGCGGCCGACTATCGCCAGAACCGCCTGCCAAAGTTCCTGGGTTATTTCGAGCGCGTGTTGTCCGGCACGGCCAGCAAGGGCGGCGAATGGCTGTATGGTGGACAGTTCACCTACGCCGATCTGGTCCTCTTCCAGACGCTCGATGGCGTCACATTCGCTTTTCCCAAGCGCGTGCAGAAACTCAAGGACAGCGGTGAGTATAGCAAGGTGTTTGCTCTGTACGAACGGGTCAAAGAGCGGGAGAATATCAAGGCCTACTTGAAGAGTGATCGGAGGCAGAAATACAGTCTCGGCATTTATCGCCACTATCCGGAACTGGACGATGATGAGGCATGAACAGAATGGCCGATATGGTCATCACGGTTCATGCTGGACCGTGCCTGTTCCAGCCAGGGCCCGTACATAGATGACGCTGGCCGAGGTCACCCCTCACACTGCGTCTGGCTGATCTCGAGCGCCATTCGAGCAATGGGCCAAGGACCTCTAAGAAATTCACCGGTTTATCAATTGCAAAAACTCAGGTGCTTCGTCTCGTAAACCATTTCGTCCTCAGGCTACCATGCGCCCGGCACGCATACCTGCAAGTGTAGCCGGAACTCGATGGATGGTAAAGGTATTGGTCATTAGCTTCACTGTCACTGATACTTTTCGGACGGAAATCGCTCGACCGCAGACCTCTGGGATGGTCTCACGAGATCTTCGATGATAGAAATCGGCGTGCCTGTTCGTCCCCGCACGGTGGATCATACGTGCGGTCCCAGGTGATACCCTTCTATGATGACCCTTTCGTTGATCTGGCTGGTGTAAGCTTTGAAGGCATCGGATATTCTCGGGTGGGAGAATGTGTGAGATGTTGGCCAACATCTATTGAGCACTCGATTGGTGGTCGTGAGCAGCTACCACAAGACATTGACTCCTTGCATCGGTACGCTATAATCTTGCTGCTCAGCAAAAGGAGCGTCGTCGAATGGCCAGTCCTGAGAGAAGCCCATGACCAGCTCGCTGGGCAAAAGCTGATTTCCGAGAAATGGACTCTCGAAGCCGCTGGAGTATTGCCGGAACTCATCGACGACAAAGACATGGTCTACTTGTTCAAATTGGCCCAACGCTCCCGCAGTGGGGAGGGAGTCCTGGCGATGGGATTGCTGGACGTTCTGGAGTGGCGTCGGGCGGTTGTCTGACGTCAATGACGGCTCCAGATCTCTGGTCGTGTGCACAAGGTTGTATCCTTCTTGAGAGGACGCCATTTCTCGCTTTGCGGCTGCATTCACCGCATCTCGAATGACAGCATTACTCAGGCGGTTAAAGAGCTCGCAAGAACTGCGGGCAACGTTCCACCTCTCACAGATGGCTACCAGCACGTTCGAACAAGCACGGGTGTCGTTAATGATGTCAAGATAGTCCGGAATCGGCATCGCCTGATCAGAGTCCTTGAGCGCCCGGCCAATACCGTACACATAAGCGAGACCGGCAATGAAAACTCCATGAAGAGTGATCCAGGAATAGTTGAGTCTCCGCTTGCGGTGAAGTTCATAGTACGCGGTGATAGACGACTTGGCCGCAGTGAAAAGCTGCTGAAGGTCTCCTTGCTCGATTCCCACGCGGGTGGGGGTGATGGGATGGGGCAAGTAAGGGGACGGGCGGTAGAGGAGAAGCATCGCGTTGTTAAAAACCGCCGTGTACCATTCCGGGGACAAAAAACTGGAGATGTAAGCGCGATTATCATGAGGCCCATCCGATAAATTCAGCAGCCTCGTGTCATCTCGCCACGCGACTATTTCTTCGTGAAGTTGGCGCCGAACCCGCTTCTTTTCTTCGAGAGACACGTCCGTCCTCTGATTGGCGGCGTAGAGGATGCCGAGAATTTTGCCCGAGAGCCGTCTGATCCGGATTAAATGGAGAAAAGGCGAGATCTTCGGGCTGGGGCTGAGGCTGGACGTTTCCGGCTGGATGGGGCGGTCGGGGCCGAAGCATTCGTCGTCCAGATGTGATGGGAGAGAGACATCAATGTCCTCATCTCGTAGCGCAACAGGACGTCCCAGAGTAAAACTGACCACTCTAGCCGGTCAAGTCAGTGAGATGGGTATGACAACCACAACTGGCCAGGACATACCGATCCAGATTATAGAAGCACCAAAAACATCGCTTCCTCATTTCCGCTTCAAGCGTGATCGGCGCAGTGGAAGACGGAGCTCGGACAGCACCACGATCCAGTCGCTTCGGCTCCAGATGCAGGCCTAATTCGAAACAGATTCGGGCCCCGATTCCAATAAGGTGCCATATGCTAGCACTGGTGTCGCGAAGATTACTAAAAATTCCGTGTTGTGAAAGAAGGAGAATGGCCCGCAAAGGCACCAGCCCACCCATGCTCAACACGGTGTGTATCTTGGCCTGTGCTCTCGCATAGTGGGTCGCTGTTCCGGCGTTCGACTCTTCAAATCGGTTGAAATTGGAGCTTCCAATCGCCAGGACCATGTCGAAAGCAAAGGCGTCGAAAGTGTAGGTTGGGTAGTACGTCGGATCACTGTAAATCTGTTCCACCGCTTGCAGGAATGTCGGCCGGTGCAGCAACGGAAACGTGATATGAGTGTGCTGGAAGTATGCTTCGATGAATTGCATGGCTAAATGCTGGGGGGGGAAGGGCGCGTCGGCAGGATTGGCTGGAGTCAATTGTGTACTCCGTCCGTCGGGTTCTCTCGCATCGGTCGGCCAAATCGAAGCTGAATTCTGAGGTCCCAAAATGGTGCTGATGATGCTGGCAAGCGTCAATCCGCTACTGGAACCAAGATAGCGTGTCTCGCCGGTAGCCTTGAGGGAGAGGTAGCCGACCTCATTCGCGACCGCTTCATCAGCCGGCGTCCTGCCAGAGTGTGTCGACCGTTCACCCGTCGCGTCGCCGTCTTGAGCGGGAGGCTCTGCTGAGTGGTTGTTCCAGTCGTTGGAATTGGCGGCCTCATTATTCTGGCTCTGAGTCGGGTGGTCATTGTTCCTGCTGCCGGAATCTGAGAGCTGGCTGCGCAGCGCGGCCACTTCTCGTTGCAGCTGCAGGTTCTCGTCCTCGGCCTTCCGTAGCTGACTCTCGACACTCTCGACGTATCCGCGCGGAAGGTTGCGGTGCCTCAGCTTGTCGACATGAAGACATGGAGTGCCAGCTTTCTCGCACGCCCCACAGCGAGGGATGCGACGGTCACATCTGGTCTTCCGTGCGTGGCAGCGGTCGCACGCTTGCATCCTTTGGCTCGGAAACCAGTCCAGGCACCTTCGGCTCTCTCAGTACCTCGCGGACTTGTCCTAAGTGTCAGTCTCCGGATTTGAAGGATGAAAACGGAGACAGTGGGGGTTCCGTGGTCCCATGGTGCCGTGTAACCTGCGCGAGTATCTGAGAGGCAGGAAGTTGAAAAGCGGAGAAGGCAGAAGGGGCGGGCCAAGGCCAATAATGGTGGGGGGCGGGGTATGAGGAGAGATAAATCCGGAGGACAAAGAAGGCATAGCTTAAATGCAGCCAGCCCATGCAGCGTTGCCCCAACCTGGGACCTCGGTAAAGTGGGGACGGTCAAGCGAGGCGATATATCAACGAGTCGGATGACTGAAGTGGCTTCGACTGCCGCTAGAAATGATCGAATTATGCGTGTTATCTCACGCTGTACGAGGAATGGTTCGAAACAGGCCAATCGAGGCCATGGTTCTGGAGCCTGAACTACAGTTCTCATATTGACCCGTTGATGTCCGGTTTTCATGGTGACTGTGAAAGCGACTCGCAAGCGACTCCGCTCTTCTATCAACTTCCAATGAGTAAGATGACCCCCGTCACTATCCAGTTCGTCAAAGGCCTAAACCTTGAAGACGACCTTTCGCGCCTGGTATTTTTCAAAGATGTCGTACCCATGCACCGCCTCGCTCAAGGGCAATTCGTGTGACACAAATGACGCCACCTTCTCCTTGTTTTCCTCGAGACACTCAAGTGCTTCTGGAAACAGTGTGCTGATGGGAGCGCGCCCAAAATTCACCCTGTATTGCGTGTTCTTGTCAGACAGTGCCATCTCATCAGCAAGGAGGATGTCCACATACGTGATATTCTTTTGGTATGATTCAAAAGCGGTGAAAGGCAACTCCCCTTGATGAAACCCTATGGATGACAACACTCCACATTGTCTCACCAAGTCAAAGGCAGATCTCAGAGCGGCCTTGTTGCCCACCACTTCGATGACGCCGTCGGCGCCTCGACCATCTGTGGATTCCATGACGGCCTTGGGGATATCGTCCCGTCCTAACTTCAGCGGAATGCCACCCATCGACTCGGCTTCGGCCAGACGTTCGTCCACCGCGTCCACGGCAAATATCGTCCGAACGCCTTTCGACCGGGCGGTGAGCAGAGCACAAATACCCACTGGTCCGCACCCGAGGCAGACAAAAACCGCTTCGTCGAGAGATTGTGGGACGAACCCTCCAGCACGAGGCGGGGCAGATGTCGGTGGGCCCACCAGAGGTCGTTGAACAAATTCAATGGCTCTTATGGCCCCGTAGTAACCTGTGGGAAATATGTCGCACATCATAATGAGAAGGCGGTCATCTAGTCGGGCCGGGGCATGTTGCAGTGTGCCGTCGGCGTAGGGCACTCTGACATATTCTGCTTGTCCACCATCCAGCTGTTGAGTTCCGAACGCCAGTGACCGGGTGCAGCGATTGCCCAGGCCATGTTTACAGAACCAACAAGTTTGACTGTCGTTATGGTCCATCAGCCCAAGTCATCGAGGCCAGAGAGGTGAGTTCTTGCCAGACAGCCGCAAACACCGATACCACCTTGTCCCCAGGCTTGTGTTTCTTCACATCTGACCCTACTGATTCCACAATGCCGACAAATTCATGACCCTATACCGATTGAACTTGGTGAGTGATTCCCAAAATAAAAGGGGAGCAAAATATCAATCTCGATCGGGCAACGAGATCCCATATGAAGGTGCTTGGGGATCCATGCCATGAGAGACTTGTTGTGAGGTGAGTACTTTGCCAAGGCACATTTCCTTACCATAATATGTCCTGTCTTGGTCGACTGATGTCCGCGGTACATGTGTAATTCGCTGGAAACGTTGCATTAGAGGGAGACTATTACATCGAGATAAGAGCATGCCTACCTTCCACAGAGTCCTGCGGTTTCAACCTTGACGATTGCATCGGTGCTGTCCTTGATCGTGGGGACGGGACGGTCCTCCACCTTTACATCGAAAGGTCCGTGAAATACGACTGCTTTCATCCTTGGGCAGACTTCCTAACAATACAGACTAAGTTCTACTTGTCGAGGAGTTAATCTAAGGGATCCTCGTCTCGCCATATATTTCCTCCGGCCGGTTTAGAGCCGTTCCATGGTGGAGCGCCAAGGCGCGCAACAAGCTTCAACTTCGAAGTCAGAATCCACAACCTATCCGAATTTCCGACACCAGAGTGATAGCGAGTTTTCTTACCGGCAATGGCCGAACGGGCAACAGAGCGACAGCCACCTCGTGGCCGGCTGCTTCCGTACCAGATCTCTGGGTCTTCCTGGAATAGCATGCGAAATCATTAGAGAGACCCCTATTGCCGACAAAGTGCCCAAGACAGTTGCATTCACGTCAGAACAATGGCCACCACCACCAACAAGACCTTGTCCCCTTCATCGTTCGACAAACTCTACATTAATGGAGAATACGTCGAGTCTTGTTCAGGCGAAAGGATCGTCGTACGAAACCCCAAGGACAATACCATTGTGGCTGAAAACGTCCCGATTGCCGGCCAAGCAGACGTAGATGTGGCAGTGACCCATGCTGAGGCGGCCTTCACAGGGCCCTGGAGGAGCTTCTCAGCAGCACAACGGAGTGCTTGTTTCCTCAAGCTGGTGGACATACTGGAAGATCGCCTGAACGATATTCTTACGCTGGATTCGCTGACGACTGGAAATCCGGTCTCCCTTATTCCTACCAGAGAGAAGAATTATATAAAGTCTTGTCTGATGTACTACTGTGGGTTAATCGCCATTCCGCACCCTGTTCCGAAATCCCTGGCTAACCAAGGGCTCAGCCGGATGGACGGACAAGCAAAAAGGAGATTATTTCCCGGATGACGATGGCTTTGTGAAACTCGTTCGTCACGAACCGCTTGGGTAAGGGTTAACCGACGCTTGGTTGAAATCAGCTTCCAGATCTCTGGCTTATGGCTAACTCGGTTACATCTACAAGGGTCTGCGTCGCAATCAATCCTTACAACTCACCCGTGGCGTCGTTCATCCTGAAAGCGGCGCCTTGCCTGGCTACGGGGAATGTCATCATCGTGAAACCATCCGAAAAGTCACCACTTGGATCTCTGGCTGTTGCTCCGTTGTTCGAGGAGGCGGGGTTCCCGAGAGGTGTCGTCCAGGTCCTGACAGGTGATGGGTCAACAGGTGCGTTGCTCTCGAATCACATGCGCGTCAGAAAGGTCAGTTTCATTCAGAGTTCACCAGCAGATCGTGTACTCAAGCTGTTCAATAGATCAGCTTCACTGGGAGCGTCTCGACGGGAAAGAAGATCCAGGTGATGGCTGCTCAGAGCAATCTGAAGCGTGTGACGCTCGAACTCGGTTAGTATTCACAAGGCCTGGCAGGCGTTGAGTGTTGACGCAATCGATTCGTGCAGGTGGAAAGAGCCCTGCAATTATCTTCGAAGACGCCAACATCGAGAACGCGCTGAATTGGTAAGTGCTGTTCTGAGTACCGATAACAGAATCTGAAGAGTCGCTAGGACGATCAACGGCATTCTTGCCCGCTCGGGTCAAGTTTGTGTGGCAGCATCGCGCGTTTATGTACAAGAAAGCATCGCGGACCAATTCATCAGCAGGTATACAGAACGGATGAGGGCGTCATCGCAGAAGTTGGGAGATCCTCAGGATCCCCAAGTCTCTCTGGGACCGCTTGCCGACAGTTCTTCGTTGGCAAAGGTCAAAGCAATGGTGGCGCGAGGTCGGCAGGAGGCGACACTCGTCGCCGGTGGCGAGCAACAGGGAGAAAATGGCTGCTTCATGCAGCCGACTGTATTCCTGAACCCGAAGCCCGATGCCGAAATATTAAGAGAAGAAGTTTTCGGCCCCGTGTCTGTCGTCATGACCTTCAAGACCGAGGAAGAAGTCCTCAAGTTGGCCAATGACACCGAATTCGGACTCATGGCCGGAGTCTTTACCAAGGATATCAGCCGGGCGTTGAGAGTTTCCAGCAGTGTCGAGTCTGGTGTCGTTGGAATTAACTGTATCAGCGCTGTAGGTGTTCCTTCCCTTCCCTCTCAAAGTCACTCATTTTGTCTAGATGAACATGCAGGTGCCTTTTGGAGGCAAAAAGGCTTCTGGAATAGGGAGAGAATTTGGCGAATATGTGAGTGGCCGTTGAACAGGAACATCGATGCGGCTAACAACATATCCAGGCATTGAGAGCATTTACAGAGCCCAAGACCGTCCTTATCAAGTAAGTGATGGCCATCCTGTCAACATTCCCTGTCGCACACATTGCTGATAATCACCCACCGAAAGCATGAACGCTGGAAGTTGACGTGCTTGGGAGGCCCTCCACCTCGGTCTGATCCATTCTTTTGACACCTCTGGCATGCTTTTCTTCTTTACTTCTTGATCTTCTGCTACTTTAGACTAGATGTCTGACACGCTGCATCATTCCTCTCCAAATCGCGAGCAAAAATCTCACTTGACCCCAAGTCCAGCCTTGAAGTTAGAGGCCATTCTCCTAATCTCCCATTCATCGCTTTTTCTTTCATAGTTAATCAATTCCCCATTGGCTGTAACATGAATATGTGGAATGGACCACAGTCCCGGCCAGGGGCCGAAGGGCCAAGGCCGATATTGCCGAACATCTTCGGCGTTCACCGAGTCTAGCGATCTTAGAAGATTGGGTTCCTCCCTCTCGGGACGGTCTTAAGCTATCTAATCCGAATGGAGCAAAAGACTGCGGAGCGGTACCGGCAGCGTCTCCTCACAATATCTCTGCCTCCTCACACCATCACGGCCGGATCGATTTCCCACAGCCAGCGGCCGGTTTATCCGTCGGACAATTCCATTATCTGTCATCAACGATGCCGTGGATTTCTCCCCGTAGTCCTGACCGAGAGTCATGCGACATGCTTTTCCGAAAGCAATCATTTCCGAACTGGCAACACCAGAGTCGGGGCCGATGATATTGGACTGCCGAATACAGCCCCGCTGGCGGTGGCACGGCGAATCTACGCCGTGATTTGTGAAACCCAGTTTTGATCTATCCATCTTTGTTCTTTGATCAGGTTTGCATCAAGGACCTCATATTGGCTCTCAGACGTTCTGACATTTCCCACCTCACATTTTTCCTCCCTCAGGTAACGACCATGGCTCCAGCATTGACGACGGACCCCAAAAGGCCCATTATCATTGGAAATGTGGCTGGAGCAATGGAGGATTGCCCATATGCAATGTTAGCCTTGAGACCTGTGACTTTCGAGTGTGAAATTGACCTTGGGCTAGGCATCGAATGGTCACAGAAGGCTATCTGGATGCCATCGCCGGTGACTGGTTATCCGAGCTCAATATCGCATGGAACGCCATAAGAAAACATGACGACCCCACCAAAGGCTATGAAGTCGGATTTATTGAACAGCTCGATGATTGCATAGACATCATTGCCGAGAAGAAGATCAAAGTGGTCAGTAATGCCGGCGCCCTCAACACGCCCGAGTGTGCGAGAAAAGCCAAGGAGATTTGCGACAAACATGGACATGGCCACCTCAAGATTGCCTATGTTCAGGGCGACGATATCTCTGACATCGTGGTGGACCCTACCAAGCAACAGGAACTGGGTGGAATTGTCCACTTGGACCATCCCGAGCAGAAACTCGAAGATTGGGACCGGCAACCTTACTGCGGAGTCGCATACATAGGCGCCTGGGGTATCGTCGAGGCTCTTCGGAATGGAGCTGATATTGTGGTTTGTGGCCGGGTCACGGACGCAAGCCCGGTCATCGCCCTCGCGGCTTGGTGGCACAATTGGTCGTACGATGCTTGGGACGAGCTGGCAGGTGCTCTGATCGCTGGCCGTAAGTCAAGCTCTTCCGCATTCCACGTGTTGAATGCAGTGTTGACGTTTCCCACAGACTTAATAGAGTGCGGCCCGTACGTGACCGGCGCGAACTTCTCTGGAGTGAGACCATATATCGCCGGACTCGTTGACCTTGGATTCCCGATTGCCGAAATTGCGCACGACGGCTCGGTTGTCATCACAAAGCACCCAGGCACCACCGGCTACGTCGACGAAATGAACGTGCGGGCGCAATTTTTGTACGAGATCCAAGGCACCAAATACATCAACTCCGACGTCACCGCCGATATTGAGAACGTCAAGATTGAAAACACGGGTAAAAAGGATCGAGTTCGGGTCTCGGGCGCCGTAGGACTCCCGCCACCGCCGACCACAAAGGCGATTGTCGTCGCCATTGGGGGATATCAAGCCGAGGCGACATTCTACATGAACGGTCTTGATCTCGACATCAAGGAACGATTTATGCGCCAGCAGCTGGAGTACGCCTTCCGCAATTCCAACTTCTCCGAGTTGAGTATAGCACGGTATGGGTCTGCGGCCGTTAATCCATCCTCTCAAGCCCTGGGAACCGTGTCTCTCAGGGTCCTTGTCAAGGGCCGGAAGAAGGAAGACATCAACGAAGAAGTCTTCCGCAAGCACGTGTACGCTCTGCGAATGCAATTCTATGCAGGTGTGAATGACAAGATCTACCAAACATGTCCCGGCATCGGAGACTAATTGTGACCAGGCTACCATATGTCTCTGGATTTCCGCACCATGTCGCCCAAGATGTTCATGGAACTCTTCCCGGGTATAATATCTTATACTCGCCTCAATCATCGAGTTGTCTTGCCGGACAAAGAGATCAAAATCCAACACCATGGCATCACGGCACCACCACCAGGCAAACGACCGAGCTATGAGACGGCAGAGCCCACCCCTCTGGAGACCTTTGGTCCGGTGAAAAGGGTTCCCCTCGGTGCAGTGGCCCACGCGCGCTCCGGAGACAAGGGAGACAACTGCAATATTGGTTTCTTCACCCGGAGTGCCGAGGAGTATAAATGGCTCCAGTCTTATCTGACGGTACCGCGCATCATTGAAATACTCGGAGATGACTGGAAGGAGTCCATCACTGTGGAGCGGTGTGAGTTTCCCCAAATCAGGGCCGTTCATTTCCGTCTTCTGGATTTCCTCGGCGGTGGTGGCGCCAGCAGTACGCGGATCGATATGTTGGGGAAAGGTGTAGCAGAATATCTCCGGAGCAAGTTCGTTGACGTCCCGGTCAAGTTCTTGGACAATCCAATTACTCCGGTATAGAGGTTGAGCTTGGCCAGGCATAGAGACATAGAACGGGATCCTGGCTGTCCTAAGATTCTACAATCTTCTACTACACCGCGTCTGTTCTGGCTCTGTTCAATCCTTGGACGATTGATGAACCCAGTGGCTTCCCAATGGCTTCTTCGCATCTTCAGCCCCTCAGTCTCGACAATACTTCATAGCCCTGCTTCTTTTGACTCATCCACAATACTTGTAGCCTTCTCACAGCTCAATAAAGGATGTCGGAATGTTGAGCTGTGCCAAGAAACCCAATCATCATTAATGTTTCGGAGTCCCGGGGATATCTAGTATTATATAACCGCCATCATCGTCCACAACCGGCTGTACCTATTCATTATCAGGAGAGATCCTGCCTTGGACGACAGATACCGGGAATGCGGCACGATGAGTCTCATGACAGGCAGCAGGATAGCACACGGCGCTAGGGGACGTTCTTGAGTGGAAGTGGGGGTCTAGCATTCACCGAGGAAGAGAACGCCAAATTCTGATGAGAAGTCAAGGCCGATTGCAGAGTTACAGAAGACCAGGCAAGATCGAAATAACCCCAAATTGATGGTTGAAATGGGAATGGTCAGAAATCTCCAGATGTGGCATTTTTTGGGGAACGTAACGCGGAGAATGTTTGGGGTTGTGAAACACTGCCGACTTTCGGCGTTCGCCTTTTGCCTCCCCGAGTCGCGGGTGAAATATCAGGTGAGTGACGCGACGAAGCCTCGGGTACACGGCACATGTGGGTGCTGTACTCAGTATGAATACCAAGTTCGTCGCTGCGAAGATTGGATGATCAACTTCAGACCCCTCCCGACAGACCACACAACCCTCTCGCGCGAAGTTGTGCTGTGAAAGTGTTTTGCAATATGGGCAGCTACGGTGGAACAGCAGCCGAAAACGGCCATGTGGAGAGGAACGACAACATAAACCATCCGCTCTACAACGAACGGCCGATGCGGATTATATGCATTGGAGCAGGTGCCTCTGGCCTCTTGCTGGCATACAAGTTGCAGCGGTCCTTTGAGAACTTCTCTTTAACTATATATGAGAAGAACAAGGAGCTCTCCGGGACATGGTATGAAAATCGGTACCCTGGGTAAGTGAACGGCCAGACTTGTCATGTCCACCATTTCCCCCTTCCTCCAAACTGACGGACAGAACAGCTGTGCTTGTGACGTTGCCGCTCATAACTATACTTGGTCTTTCGAGCCCAATCCAGGCTGGTCTGCCGTCTATGCGGGAAGCAAGGAGATCTTCGACTACTTCAACGGCTTTGCCGACAAGTATAACCTGCGTCCCTACGTTAAGACTCAGCATCAAATAGTGGCCGCCCGCTGGAACGACGAGGCCGCCGTCTGGGAGGTTGACGTCCAAGATGTCGCGTCTAATACGACTTTTCAAGACCGTTGCGATATCCTCATTAATGCTGGAGGCATTTTAAATGCGTGGAAGTGGCCGGAGATCCCAGGAATCCATTCCTTTACCGGCCCCAAACTGCACAGTGCCAACTGGGATGACAGCATCGATCTCGACGGGCGCACGGTCGCACTGATCGGCAACGGGTAAGGTGTTACCCAATTCTGATGGCGGGAGAAGATGATGCTCATTCGTGATACAGGTCTTCAGGCATCCAAATTCTTCCGGCCATTCTCCCGCGTGTGAAGAAGATCACCCATTTCATCCGCAGGGCCACATGGGTGGCACCCCCTCTGCGCGGGATCGAACAGCACAAGTACACCGAACAGGAGCTCGATGATTTTGCCAACAAGCCCGGACATCTCTTGGCGCATCGGAAGAAGTACCAGACCAGCACGTCAGGTGTCTTCAATCTGTTTATTCGAGGCTCTCAAACCCAACAAGATGTGAGAGCCTCGATGGAGAAGCACATGAAGGAGAGATTGCACAATCCGGCACTGCAAGCATCGCTGATCCCCAACTGGAGTGTCGGCTGCCGACGATTGACGCCTGGAGTCAAATATTTAGAGTCTCTGCAAGGTGAAAAGGTCGAATTAGTGATGAACAAGATCAAGGAAATCACCCCGACGGGCGCCGTGTGCGAAAATGGAGACAGCTACTCCTTTGACGTCTTGATCTGTGCCACCGGCTTCGACGTGTCTTTTCGACCTCGATTCCCTCTGCTGGGCCGCGAGGGTAAGAACCTCCGAGATATTTGGGAAAAAGAGTCCAAAGGCTATCTGGGCCTAGCAGCCCCGGACATGCCGAATTATTTTGTCTTCCTCGGCCCTAACTGTCCGATTGGCAATGGCCCTATCTTAGCGGCCATCGGTACGTCTCTCAGCCCCTGGCATAAAGGTCCACACGCTGACAACCCGTGAACAGAAGCGCAAGCTGACTATATGCTCAAGTGGTGTGACCGCTGGCAGACGGAAAACATCTGGTCCTTTACTCCCAAAACAGTCGCCGTCGAAGACTTCACCGCCTATTCGGACGAATTCATGAAGAATACCGTGTGGACGGAAAATTGCAGCTCGTGGTACAAGGGCAACAGTGTCACCGGAAGAGTGTCGGCTCTTTGGCCTGGAAGCACCCTCCACTATATGGAATCGCTTGCGGTCCCGCGCGCCGATGACTGGGACGTGGTATACCACGGAAATCGGTTTGCCTGGATGGGGAACGGATTCAGCCAGATTGAGCTCGATGTGACTTGTGACTGGGCATACTACATTAAGGAACACGATGACTCTCCATATCTGAGCAAATCAAAGCAGAGGAAGATCATCACGAACAGCGGGAGCAAGTCGGGGAATGAGTTCAAAGTGGTCTAGAACATTTCGAGTTTGCGACTACCAAGTCAGCAACAGATTCTTGGGAGAATTGCCGGCCGGATAGATTTTGAAATTCAATGTGTTACCCAATACATATAACGCTGGTGCGGGTGGTCACCACAATCAAGCAGTGCTCGCCATTTCCTGTCCAGTTTACAGGAATGAATGCGGGCCGGAAGCGCGGGCCGAAGCTGAGAACCGCACCGGTTTATGGTATCCCTTGACCTTGCAATAGAGGGTAGAATAACGTTACTGCGTCTTGGAGATATTCTATCTCATATAAATTCTACGGTGAGTCATGGAAGGCGTCGATCAGTATTGCTATTCGTCCAATGGAATGTTTTGTCATTTCCTCCTCATTCAACAATGCGCGTTCCGGACGGTGTGATCTCAAGGATTGCCCCGCCGCCATATCTTTCCTCTTCAATAAGGCTCACCATCGATGCGGCCACCTCTTCTGGAGAAATGACGCCCTCCTCTGTGTAGCCGAACAGTTTCATCTTATCTGGATGGTCAGTCCATAAAGGAGTTCGGACTTTGCTGTTGACAACAGTCAATTCAGGCATTTATGGCAGACGACATCACAGGACTTACCCGGGCGCCACGGCCACCACTTTGACGCCATTCAGAGGATCCGCATCCTTCATCGATCGCACGAAGCCAATCACGGCGTGTTTGGTGGCACAATACAAGGCGGCTGCATAGACTCCTTTGAGTCCTGCCACTGACGCCGTGATCAACACAACGCCTTTTTTCTTCTTCTCGCCCAATGCCCGTATAGCGATCCTTGTAAGCTTGATCGGGTGATTGACGTTGATGTCGACTTCGGCATATCGTTCTTCTTCCGTATCGTCCCAGAAATTCGACCACGACTACAATACCGAAAGGTAAGTCCGTCTACGGTCAGCTTTCCGTGAAGATCTCCATTGCTACGGAGAAACAAGGATATAGCATATTACCGGCTCAAAAACACCTGCTCCAGCCACAAATATGTCTGGTACATCACCGAATTTCTTCTCCGTCACTTCCACCAGCTTTCTGAGATCGGCCCAATTTGAGACGTCGCATTTCTCGAATATGACTCCCGTTGTATTTTGAATAAGATCTTCGGCCTCTGGACTCAACTTGAGATCTGCGATTAAGACGCGAGCCCCCCCATGTGCGCAGAGACGGACGAAGGCTAGGTTGATACCGGAGCCTCCACCGGTCACAACAATAATCTTGTTCGAAATAGAAAAGTTGCCAAAACCCATCCTGGAGTATAGGGTCCAAAGGAGGTTGGAGAGGCCACCATCTTGGAAGACGTTCTGTTATATGCAGCTTAGCGAAGCTAACCAGATCACGCCGAGGTACAACGACACTGGGGACAGATGGCGCTGAAGCTCAGCAGGACGACCGGTCCATTCCGGTATTGGAATTATCAGCCTGCTCCATGCATTGGGGTCAAAGGAACAGTGGAAGGGACCCGCTCGGTGTTGTCCGGGGTGGGGTTCGGAAAGTGCAGCCAAACTCAGCTGGTCCAGATCATTATTCATATATCAGTGGCGGTCCTGGCTGTGAGACTGTCATTTTACACTATATTCATAATCTGTACCATAATAGTGTATTCGGATGTATTAATTTATGTACTGCTTAGGTGAGAATGGGGGCACAAGGGGTCGAAATGGGGTTGCCCAAGGCAATTGCATGTTACATATTCCTTAATGCCGAAGGGCTGTGAATACCACAGTCCATGCATTGAGTCATTCCAGAGCATCTATACCTTCTCAATGCTCTTTTGCTGCACCATTGCGTCCTCCTTCTTCTTGATATCACGCCCGTGCAGTCTCCTCGCAACTTGGCCGTCAAATCTGTGTTCCATGTTCGGAGAGAAGAAAGCCGCCACGATTGCGCATATTCCAAAGGCGACTGAGGCCAGGTACACGACCTGGAAGCTCTTCGAATAGGCCTTCTGATATGCCGAATAGAGGCTGTTCACCACCTCGCTCGTGATGCCAGGAAATGTGAATTTCCCAATCTCGAACCCGCTGAGAACCTCGGTTAGCGACTGTGCTGACAGGCCCGCCTCTGCAGCCGCTGCTCCGACATATTTTGGAATGTAGCCGTTCAACTTGTTTGTCAAAATTGCCACGTAAATAGCAGTCGCGATCGTAGAGAGCGCCGATCGGACACTTCCCAACATGCCTGCGGCGAGGCCGATGTCCTCAGGCTCGAGGCAAAGTGGAGCGGTGGAAAATGAGATCCCTTCGATGGCGCCGACAAAAAATGAGCCCAAGCACACGAATGCGGCAGCCAAAGCCTTTGTGTGAGCATTTGAAGCGGCGAGACCACCCACGAAGGCAGTCATACAGGTCGCGCTCACAATCATTTGCCACTTTTGACGTCCCAGGTTCTTGCAAGTTAAACTGCCGACAATATTTCCGAGGATGGTGGGACCGCCAACTGCACAAGACATCCACCCAATGGTGAGCATGTCTGTTGAGTAGAGTGCGGTTATCTGTGTCGGCCAGAGGACATTCATCGAGTAGTAGATCATCGCTGCGACGGACGCCGTGAGGATTGTTGCCACATATCCACCATTCTTCCACAATCTGAGCGGCATCAGGGGATATTTAATCGGTGCGAACAATTCTGAATATGCTGTCAGCCGTGAACTTCCCAGATGGACAGTTCTGCCAAGCTCACCGTAGACGACAAATATGATTAGCAACACACCGCCACCCACGATCGTCCCAATTACTTGTCCGCTTCTCCAAGGATATTCTTCTCCACCCCAAGATATTCCCAGCAAGAAGATCAGGAGACCAGCAGCGAAGAGCAGGATCCCTCCAATGTCCAGCAGCTGAATGAGATTCGGTTTATGCTTCGAATGAAGCATTCCTAACGTGGGGGGGTGGTAGAAGAAGAAATAAAGTATCACCGTCAGACCATTGAGGATGATATCGAGATAGTAGGACCAGCGCCAGCTATACTTGGTGTGGAGGACAAAGGATCGTGCGATGACGGAACCAAAGCCCGAAAATGGCAGAGCGCACAGGTACATGGCCGCGTTAGCATAAGGGCGATGTTTGTTGGGGACAAGCTCTCCGAGAACGATGGGGAATGACAGCTGGACAGCTCCGGCAACACCAATCAAGGCGCTCCCGCCGATCAACACCGGAATTCGGTGAGCTGTACCTGCGATAATCGCTCCGAGCAGTCCAAGGGCGTTTCCACCGAGGAAAAACCATCGACGGCCGAGAACGTCTGAGAGTCGTCCGACGAGCGCATAGGTGATGGCAACGGTCAAAACCCACACCAGAGAGATCCAGACATATGCGGGATCGGGGCCTGGAATCCAATTTGTCAGTGGGTACATACATGTCGTGCCGCCTGCCACACTTACCAATATCTTCATTGATTATGGAGATAGTATTAGATGGGAGCACAAACCCCAGATAGCAGCACATGGTTCCCGTGCCAACCGCAACGAATGTTCCCAAGAAGGAGGGGCTCAGGTAGTATCCCTTTGGCAGGTCATCTACCTCGCCACCCACTGCTCGAGGGTCGATCTCATCGCCCAGGTCATCAATCCGACGCTTTTCTCTTTCCGGATCAATAATCTCGTCATGATGAACAACTTCTGTTATCTCGTTGCCATCTGCAGATTTGGCCATTCTTTGCGGTGTTCAGTATGAGTCGCAATTGGATAGTCCAAGCCCGGATAGTCGAGAGGCCAAAGCGACAATCGTCTGTGGTTTGTAGTGCAGCTCACCGGACCTTCCATGGGATCTTTTATGAGTAAGCCAAGGGCCTCCCGCTGGGGAATCCCCAGCGGGGTAAAGGGTTCTGGGGTCGGATCGAAGCCTCGGGTAAGTGCTGCTATCCTTTGCTTTGTTGTTGGAAGGTCGGCCGCTGTCCGAGGCCAAAAAAAGGTGAATGTAGCTCTCTGCACGGCCAAAGCCGAGGTGGTGGTGCTCGCCGCAATCGGAGATAACTAGTTTGGCTCCTTTTTGAGCCGAGCTACTATTAGGACTCCCCCGGCCACCAATGTGGGTATGCGCTTTCCTTCATCGCCGTAGTCATCATGTGTGGAGGCCGGGTCGCACAGTCACCCCCAACCCAGACAGGCGGAGAGCAACCCAATTCAACCCCAATTTGATCCCTTAACTTCTTGCATTCCATTCCCAGCTCCTTCTCTTTTTTGCAAGTACGAGCATCCCATTGTAAAGATTTTCATGACATATTGTTGTGGTCATCTCCACGAAATCATAAGCGGTAGATCACCTGAGGGAAACGCCGAAGGTGGGTCTCTTGTCGACGGCGCAACCCTAACTCGGTGAAGACAGGACTGGTCAATTTTTGCTCAGAAATGCTTATATATCTCTCTCGTTTCTCTGGTCGGCTGTCAATAAGTTCTGGTCTTGAAGGTGATTTAAAAAGGAAATGGCATCCCCTAGGCCGTCCCCAGATCACGTGAAGTTTAAAGACCTCCCATTGCATCCCTCGCACCCACCACATTCAGCATGGGGCCTCTGGGGCGAAGATGACCAGCTTGGTTGTCTCAATCGCCTTACGCCTGATCGAGTAAAGGCCGCAGCAGCGGAGGTGAAGAATGGGATTTCCATCGGCCTAAATTGGGGTTTGCAAGAAATGCACATCCCACCGTTTTATCGGACAAAATTGAAGCATGAGATTTTCTCGATCGGGGATAACTGCAATGTATGTCGAGGCGATGTTTGGACTCACTGATAAACGCCGTCAATCCTTGTCTGTGAAGGTCTCGACTGGAGAACCGGTGGATGACTGTAATATGTACAGGACGACCGGCTCGAATTCAATACCCAGACCAGTACCCAATGGGATGGTTTTCGTCATTGGGCCTTCCCCGACGGAAGGTTTTACAACTCGTTCACACAGGCTGAGGTGAAAGATCCCGCGAACAAGCGGAATGGTATCCAAGGTATGTCTCCAAATTCTTGATAAGAATAATACAAGTCGATTTATTATATTGTGTCATAGAATGGGCCAAACGCGGCATCGTCGGCCGTGGCGTCCTCATCGACTATCTGCGTTACGCCGAGGCGAGCGGCCTGTCCTACGATCCCTGGTCGGAGACTGCCATCTCGGTGTCGACGGTGAACAAAATCGCCGAGTCGTGCAACATCGAGTTCCAGCCGGGAGATATTTTACTCCTGCGCACAGGATTCATACGAAAGTACCAGAGCCTTTCTGAAGAGGAGCTTCAGAAGAGAATGGATGTCCAGGACATGACTTATCCTGGCCTGCAAGGTTCGCTCGAATCCCTCGAATGGCTCTGGGACACTCAATTTGCATGCGTGGCGGCTGATTCGCCGGGATTTGAAGTCTGGAGTGAGTGCCATTTTCTGATTATACTGCCTTACGTGTATGAACTAAGCATGATTCATTCAGGTGGTGGTCTGGGGTCAATGGATATGCGCATGCACGAGACAATCCTTTCAGGCTTCGGAATGCCCATTGGTGAATTGTTCGATCTGGAAGAGCTTTCTGAGCAATGTGCACGAGAGAAGCGCTGGACGTTCATGTTCACAAGCGAGGTCCTCAATGTTCCTGGTGGGGTGGCCAGTCCTCCTAACGCGCTAGCAATATTGTAATGGTAGAAGGCAGAGTGCACAGCCACGGGCCAGAGAAAGTGTTTCAGAAAGAGGGGCAGGAGGACAACCTGTACATATACTCGTCGTCCACGCCCTAGGTGCTGGAGGTGGTGAGGGTAGAGTCTTGTATGCTACTCGCCAGATTGTTAGCTAAACACAAAGAAGACTTGCTCGGTGGACCTCAGCAGAACCACTGGAACCGGTAACGGGCACAATCAATACGAATCTGCTTCAAGGTTCTAGGACCTACGAAGTTCCTTGCCATAGAACCCCTGGGCCCGTATAAAGCGGGTTGATTCTCCTTCTTTTGTTCAGCTATCCGGCGTTCAATGCATCATCTTCGTCACTACCTATTTAAAACTTTCTTGCGAGATTGTTTTATAGAAGTAGCAATGGTTGCCACGTACTGCCCACTGTACAATGGTAATCTCATAAGCAGGCAACCTACCCTTGATCACCGTCAGAGTATCAAGTTTCTACACCTCTAGAGAGTCCCTGGTTCTCCCGAGTCTCGAAGACATGGTTCTTGGCGCTTGATGAACGCTCAAGTCCTTGCGTTTACGAGCACGGGCGTCTAAGAATCGAGTGAATGTCCTTCATTTTCATACACAGGAGTATACTCCTCTCAGTCGTGTGGTGCGCCGACCGACAGACCGGTCGCTCTCGATTTGAGGCTAACGTGGGTCCAGTTTGTGAAGGATGTCCTCAGGGTATGGTGATAGTCAATATCGAAAAAGGTAGATGAACCACAGTGCTGGAGTCTGTCGCCGAAGATTTCGGCATTGACCGACATTGGCTATGAAAAGGGAGGGCTTGACCAGCCCAGAGCCACTAAACCCCCGCCTGAATGACCTCTTCCTTTTCAATTCTAGCCTTATCGTCAACACTACCTGATTAGCTAATTTTGCTAAGCCATTAACATTCTTTCCCCGGGTTCTACAACCAGAGCGAGTTTAGTGCCGCTACCCGGCCCAGTGGTTCAGGGCTGCCCCAACAACCAAACCCAGGATGGCGGTCCCATAGCCTCCCCCTGAGGAAAAGGGGCTTATTTACACTGAGGTGGCTAGGCGACAGCAGGCAGCAGCAGGGGTTCTAGCTGCAACTGCCAAGGAATCATTTTTGACATTACTTGTTTTTGACAAGTCATCCGCTGTTAATGAAGTCACTCTACTATGTTTTGGATTCCGGCGTCTGGCATTTTCGCAGTGGAGAATGCCTCTATATTCTTCAGGGATTTCTGAGGCAATAGTCGATACACTCCAGCTAGCCGTTGACATTCAGCCATCGATTGACACTCCAATGTATTTCCCGTTCAATAAGAATGCCCTGGACCAGTCGCCCCGACCAGTTGACCTCAACCAGGACCCCGGCCAGGACCCAGCCAGCGGACCGACCAGTTGCCCCCCATGCTGAGGTGGTGTTAAACCTATGGACCCTCTTCGTGCTTGACGTGAATTTTGGTTTCCTCTGGCACTATCGCGTCATCGACTTCGACATCATCGCCAAAGACAGCCCCAATCTCTTCAAGAGACCGCTTGTTCGTCTGGATCAACACAGATGTCAGTTGCTGAACTGGGTGGGAAAGAGAATGCTGGCTTGGTCGGCACGGTGAATCTTACCTCTGGGAAAAAGAACCACGTAACGGGAACCATGATGCCTGTGACAACGATGAAGACAATATAGTAATGGTACCCAATGTTGGCAAAAGCTGTGGGTGCAGCTTGGAGGTAAATTATGGTGGCAACAAAAAGACCGGAGATAGACACCGACATCCCTTTGGCGCGAACCGGAGTGGGAAAAATCTCGGAAGTGTAGATCCAGCTAGTTGCATCGACAGAGATGGAGTAGCTACGCATTGTGGATCAGCTTCATCTCTCGGGCATTGAGAAACATACCAGGTGATATGCATAAACAGAAAGAACACTGCCGCTGCCGCACTTCCACGACTTCCGCTCTTGTTGTACTCATAGACGGTAATGACTTCCCCAATCAGAGCGACGACACAGCCTGTGAACCCAAACACTGCAGAAGTTGAGTCAGTGATTAAGCAGAAAGGGTGGCCTGGTCGGCGTACCAAGCATCTTCACGCGCCCTATTTTGTCGACGACAAGGGCGTTAATGTAGTTGCCAAAGGGGCAGATGGTTACCCAGCCTGATTGGATGAGTAACTGTTGGACGGTGCCAAATCCCAGCGCCGAATAAAGTGATGGTCCATAATCTGCCAAGGTCGTAAGTCAGCAATCATTGTATCTCCAAGTATCCAAAGCGGGATCCAAATCTCGGACGTTGCGGTGGTGGGCTGGGGCCACAAAGCTTACTGTTGATCACCTGAGTCGCTGTACTTTGCCCAGTAAATTGCACCATGAAACCCACAAAACACCGCTTTCTATACGAGGGCTTTTGGAACAGGTCCTTCAGCGATGCGGCTTCAGCTCGTTCGTGTATTAATTGGGCGTGCAAATGATTGAATTCGTGCTCAATGGCGGCTGCATCGTTGGGGTTCGAGGCCTCGGCACGAGTGGCCTTGAATGCAGCAAACGCCTCTTCAACACGCTCATGGTCCAAGACTGGCAGGGTTTGGTCAGCTTGCGAATCTCTCTCCAGGTCAAGAACTCAATCGCAGACTTACGCCATCGAGGTGATTCAGGAAGGAACATGACCCCAGCGGCCAGCAACAGAGGAGGGACGCATTGGATGGCGAGGGGCACGCGCCACTGGCTCCCATTCGCCTTGACAAAGTAGAATCCCACGCCGATCCAGCTCGCCAGCGAATACCCTGTACAGATGAGGACACCGTGCATGCCGACTAAAAGACCTCTGATGGCCGGAGGCGAGATTTCGCTTTGGTACAGAGGGACCAGCGTGACGAGTGTGCCTTCAAAAGTTAGAGAGACAGACAAGACCAGTCGACGTCGTCATGGGGAATCCAAGACCAACCTATACCGAAGCCCGTGATGAAGCGTGCAACAATGTACATGGCAATGTGCACGCTGCCGGCTTGCAAAGCGCCCCCGACGATCGCAAAGACTGCGCCGATAAACAGCGCCCGCCGTCGCCCAACTGCATCCGCCGTTTGGGTACAACTCAGGGTGCCGAGGAAACCACCGGCTTGGAAAAGACCATTGATCGCGCCGGTCAGCTGGGTAGCATTTGAGCGTGTTGCCAATTCAAAATAGGCCAAAAACGACGGCTGTCCAAGCGTTGTCGCAATGATGCTCGCGCAGTATCCATAGGTCAGACTTCCTAAGGCCACGAACACCACGATCTGGAAACTGATGTTTAGAAGCTTGGAGGGCAGATGACATTCCACGAGCACCTACCAACATCTGAATTACTCTGGCGCGCTCCATTTCAACGACTGGCTGTGCAAGCAGTTACAAAGATAGAGAGATAGATCTGGGGATTCTCTCGCGGTGTCTGCTATTCTACTAGATGTACCACGCAGTCAGAGAGTACTAACTATAGCGTACTAATTAGACTGAAGTTCTCTTCCGCCAATAACAACTTCTTCGGCCAAATGCTAACTTTTTCGGCCCCGCACTTCTCCGGATCGGATTCGACCATGAAATGGCTTCAAATTGGGTCGGATGTCCTCGGTGATCGCCGAAGAGCCGAGACAGGAGTGGCGCAAAAGATTATAGCTCCGGATTCGGCAATGACATTTGTAAGATCACGGAATTACCAGCTAAGAGGAGAATAACCCTCCGATTTGACAAAAACACTCTGTCATATCATGTCATTACAAACACAGCCGCCGGCGCAGAACATAGCCGAGGTTCAAGTTAGCCAATATCGATCCACAGAAACCAGGCCTAGGCTGTCGGGGTGGACCAGGTGACCTGCCTGTGTCCTTTGTGCAAACAATTTCGGCAATACCCTAAGTTCTTCGCGGTCATCTTATATTCCGCAGCGAAAGCGACATGAGTGCTATCTCATGACTGAGGTGCCGGGTTGTGCTGGTGGATGTGGCGTGAGTGGCTTACCTTTGTGAACGCAACACCGTCAGGCAATGAATGACGAGCCTACGTAGCGTTGACGTTTGTTCCGTTACCATTCACAAATCGGTAGGCTCGACTCTTCGGTGAGCTTGTAAGCAGGAGTGGACCGAACCTGGAATCTATCTTTGGTGCAGAGAACTTATGCGTTAGGTTGACCAGTTAGGTCATGACGACAATAACCTGCGACAGTCACGCTCCAGAGGTACTGTTTCAGGAAGAGAGGCAGGGCGACACACCTGTATATATACTCCGTTCACATACTCACCGTTCACGCCTCTGAGCGCAACAAAAGGCAAGCGTAGAGTGTTGTATGCCAGACGCCAGATTGTTAGCTAAACACAGAAGCCTCGCCCTGCCTGTTCGCTCATTACTTGCCTCAGCTAACCGTCTGACAAGTTACCCCTTCGAACTAGCGCGGCTGGGGATGGATGTGCCTCTCACAGGCAGTGCTGGATCGTAGTATGCACTCGTGATTTGCGTCGGCTTAGGAACAAATAACTGAGTCGAATAGAACTCTTCCGCAGAACCACCTACCATCAGTACTACCAGGATGGTGCTAACGGGAAGAGAGCTCTGTGGGGGAAATGCTTGCAGGCTCAAGCACAGAAATGGCCGTTCAAGGATTGTCCGCAAAAGCAGACATTCATTGTCTGGCAAGACTAGGTAGAGGATACAGCCGATGTTCCATTATCTCAGACTGAGCTGGAACACAGCCAGTCTAAATGACTTTTTGGAGTGTTCATATTCAATCTTGAACTCGCCATTTATCGGAGGGAGGACCAATGATAGCGTTCGCATCGACCGCCGGTGAACAAGTATATCAAGGAGTAAGGCGCTTGACCACGCGCACAGATTGATGTGTAGACTTGAGGATCGTCGGCTCTTGAAAGCCTCACTATGTTGGATTCACCCTCCGGAATATTGACAGGGCCAAAAGTCGCGGAAGGTTTCCGCCCGGAATAAGTGCCCGGGTTCGAGACGGTCTTGGCACCGGAAGTGGAAAGCTCCTCCGCCCATCTTATTTATCGCCTCCAAGATCTGACAGCCGGATTCCGTTCACGTGGTTCCGACCCACGGAAGTGATGGCGCTGGGATTGTAGCAACATGAGCGAGGCCACTGTAACGGCTCAATCGCGCGCCCGACAAGCTTGCGAACCGTGCCGGTTGGTGCTCCCTGTCGACTCTGATGACAAGGTCTCTGATTCTTGCGCCACAGGAGGAAAAAGACTAAATGCCCGGGAGAAAAGCCGATTTGCTCTTTCTGTCAACGCCTGAACCAGACATGTACATACCAGCGCACCAGTGATTTAACGCGGGTTTCGAAGCATCGACAAAATGAGCAGTCCGTGGTAGGGCATCATGCTCTTCTGTGGCGCGAACGAGGAACACGTGCTCAAACTCTCTCAGGAAAATCATGGCTCCAATCAGCGTCTGCACAGGCTTGAAGAGAGGGTGGACCAGATCCTGGACGCACTCAAGTAAGCAGAATCAAGTTCCACAAACGTCCCCCTCTGATGGAAACGATAGCATCCTCTCAGGGACCCAGGCGAGTGCGACCTCTAGTGCGCATCGTTTGGCGTCTTCACTGTTGTCCAAAGATAATCATCGGCAAGCTCGCCCATCTCAAACACCAGAAGGGTCTGATGCTCCCTCAAACGTGACCTGTGCGCTCCAATTTGATCAATTTCAACGGTGACAGAAGTCCCCATCATCTCCCGGGCGTACCGCTGATGAAGAGCAGCCCAATCCCCCCCGCCGAAGTGATGGTCTCATTAGAGGAAATCTACAGAACCAAGCTCGATTGCCAACCCCTTCAACTGCTCGACGTTGAAAGATTGTCCTTGGGCAATGCCGACGTCGCACGGCATCTCCTATTCAGCTTCTTGTCTTTGACCGTGCGCTTCTCGGAACATGAATTCTTCCGAGGGGTGAGGTCTCAGGCAGTTGATTATTACATGAATTCGGCCACCGCGCTCCTCTCTTCCCAAGTGGCGGTCGCAATGGGTAGCCTCGACGTGTTGCAGGCACTCTGTCTCGTCTCATTTGGTCAAATCATCGGTAAGAAGCGTTGAACGCTCCAGAGGCGCTTCTGATTACCTGCTCACTCTCGACAGCGGGAAAGCCGGTCAAAGCGTGGATGAACATCGGTATCGCTGTCCGATTAGCCATCTGCACCGGATTTACGACAATGGGATCCGTTCAACCGGCAACACCAACGGACAGCGACGATGTCAAGAGATGCTGCTGGAGTCTGTTTGTGCTGGATCGTCTCTATGGCTCGAACTTGCAGATCCTGCCTGCGTTGACGGATGAGAAAGTCCTGCCGGCGTACCCATCCAGCGCCCACACGCCGCCTCCACCAACCGACCTGTCCACGTCTGTGGCCCCAGTGGACGTCGAAAGTTCACACATTCCACTGGTCGATGACCTCGGTATCCATGCTTATTGCCTTCAGTTACTCTCTACGTGGGGTCATCTGATGTCTTATACGCGGAGGATCAAAGATGGAGACATTGAAACGCCGTGGGCCCCCAACTCAGCCTACCAGAATTTGGTCGCAGAGATGTGCCAATTCGAGACCGCCCTTCCAGAAGTTCACCGATTCCGACTTGCTCGCTTCCAGGATCGGTCGATGGCAGAATTGGAGGCACATTGCCAGTATTGGACACCCTGGCTCTTCTTGCAATTCATCTACCATGGCATTCGGGGGTTGATGAACCATCCTCTCTTCCATTTGGTGAGGGCCGAAGAGAGACAAAGCGGTCGCTCTCCGTCCTTCTCGCAGCACGTGATCGACCAAGCGATTCTGCACTCCGGTTGGGTCATATTCATGATCGATACCTGCGAGGAGAAGAGCTTTCTGGTGAAGGATCCATTCATTGGTCATCTCGTGGCAATTACTGCTACTATTTACGTCTTCCTCACGTCATCAAAGGACGAGGCGCTATCGAGCAAAGCAAGGCGTGCCTTCGACAAATGTTTCGCTTTTGTCGAGGTCATGGCCGCACAGTGGGATCATCTGCGACATACGGTAAGGAAGCCCCTCTAGCAACGCAGATCAAGCTAATGGTCCCACATATAGACGAATAAATTGATGAAGCTTCGAGAAGTCATTTCGAGGCGACGGCCACCATTGTCTCCGGGCTCTCGGCCACAGGCTGACATGTCACTCCTTTGGAATCTCCTCGACTACAGCGTGTCGGCGGCTCCACCTCCTCCTGCCGAGGCACCATCTGAGGCGGTGGATCTCGACGTCAACACCCAGTTCCTCTCACCGCTTAATGACACGAGTCTGCAGCACGCCACTCATCAGCCGACGGAAGACAGCCCATCAAGACACGAACATGGCGAGAACATTTTCAACATTGAAGGGATGTCATACGATCTCTTGAATAACTCTCAAATGAACGACATGTCGAACATGGTAGCCACGGGGGACTTCTGGACATTTGGCCAATTGTAGGATATCACGCCGATCCGTGCACGTCCACTACTTGGATGTCATCACGTAGGCAAAGAACTTTGGTCTCATCAGCAACTTGATGCTTTGGAGCGGAGGACTGGACAGAAGGAAGTCCATCTGGTCGATTCAGTCGAGAATGTTGTCATAATTGTCTAGCTCTCGACAGCACGGAAGAATTAATGAGGCATCACCGTAGCAAGGCTTGTCATTGGATACCATAATACCTCCATTCGACTACCCTCGGTACCAATAATTTTCAGACTTCACAGGTTTCCTCGTTTCTCCTGCTCCCGCTCAATGGCTTCAAACAGTGACTTGAAGTTTCCCGCACCAAACCCGGAAAAGTTGTGCCGGTAGATGATCTCAATAAAGACTGTTGGTCTGTCCATCAGATGCTTCGTGAAGAGCTGAAGCAGGTAGCCACCTTCATCGAAATCAATCAAGATTCCCAGCTTCTTGAGGGCCTCAAAGTCTTGACCCAACTTCATCCCGGCTGCGTCGAGCCGCTTGGCCATGAGTTCATAGTAGGAATCAGGCACGGTGATAAACTCGATGCCCCGCTCGGACATGTTTGTCACGGTGCGAATAATGTCATCGGTCCTGAGAGCAATATGTTGGACACCTGCACCATTGTAGAACTCGACGTATTCCTCGATTTGGGATTTCCGATTGCCTTTGGCCGGCTCGTTAATGGGCATCTTGATCTGTTCATCTGGGCTGGCCATGACGATCGACTTCAAGGCCGAAAAGTCGGTGCAGATGTCCTTATCATCAACAGACCAGAATCGGTGGAAACCCAGGGCCTTCTCGTAACTATGACACCGGTCAGTCGACGGCGAGAGAATAACATGGCGGTAGTGATTGACATACTAATCGCATGCTGTCTCCATTTCATTCCAATCCTGATTACCAACGCAATGGTCAATCACCCCGAGCGTGACTTCCGGTAGGTACTTGGCCGTGCGGTCGGTCTCGTTCACTGCCTTGAAGCCAGGCAAATAGGCGCCCTTGTATGAGTTTCTTTCAATGAGAGTATGTGCTAATCCCGTCGTTAGCCTACACGAGGGAGTCCATAGAAATTCGATCGGCCACACCTACTGGTATCGCCGTATGTCTTGATACATGCACATACCACCGTGCCGAATTCGTCAGTCATGATGGTGGGAGGAGAAACGGAATGTGCTCCTCTCCTGACGGCCGCGTCGTAGACGGCTCGCACATTGTCAACCTCGAAGGCCACATCGCACACCGCATCTCCGTGTTGCTTCAAATGATCCTGGATCTGAGTGATCATTTTCCGGTCCTCGTTGGACAACTTCGGAGAGTCTGGAGACAGCAGCGGAGATGTCAAGACGAATGTAATGTTGCCGTTCCGAACAACGTGTGAGGCGACCAGTCTCGATCCGGTTTCAAGACCTCTGTAGGCCACACGCTCAAATCCCATGCGTGTCACATAGAATGACGCGGCCTGCTTAGCATTGCCCACGTACCAATGGACGCTGTCATAGCCTTGGTAATTTCCAATGTTCCGCTGGACAACCTCCGTCAGCTTGTCCACGGAGACTTGGGCGTGGGTCACTGAGAGGAGATGACTGGGAGTGGGAGTGGCGGCGAGAGCGATAGGAGACATTCTGAGTCTTCGAGGTGGGCGAGAAGATGATTTCGCGATTTTCCACCCTTCTATGCGCCGTTAAAGTATTCGTGCGAAGTGTTGGCTCGTCGAGGTTCGAATATGCAAGCATAGACGGTGCCAGCGGGCCAAGTGAAAGTCGTCGCCGATAAGACGTACGGAGGACAAGAGATATAAAGATGATTCTTCCGTCAGCACCGATAAGCCAGAGAAAGTAGCTCATCTAGGGTCACCCGGAACACGGACCGTCTTGGTGCAAGCAAACACCATATATTGTCAGGCCGGGCCGGGCCGCCTATTGAACACGTTATCTCAGACACCCACACCCACATTCTGATGTCATCCAAAGTATCCTGACCGTTGTGTACTGTCCGGCTTCGAGCAAGATATTTCAATACAAAGACCGAGTCGTATGGAGTGAGGAGACCTTGTCGGGATTCATACAACAGAGAGTCAAAGTGTCGACTGCCGGATCATCCGCTGTCCATTCCCCGATCGCAGCCAAATGGCGGCTACTATTCAGCTCAGTGAAAATGACTCTGCTGTGCTCGGAGCACTTTTTGATCCAGAAGCGTCGTTGTCCAACAGCGTCAAGATCGATCCTGCAATCCCCTCAGAGTCCGGAATGGCCGGATTCCGAAAAATTCAAGAACAAGAGCATGCTGCGCTTCTGCCCATCAATGTCGAGCGACCAAGTCTGAATGATATCGACATAGCTATTTCGAAGCTGAACTTGATCGTCGAGAGCTGTCCCCGATATGCCTCAGCCTGGAACAACAGAGCACAGGCGACTCGGATGAAGTATGAAATCGAAAATCTCCCTGATCACCCTGACGCCTTACGAAGCATCGCAAATGATTTGGCCCAGGCCATACGCTTGACCACACCGGCCTCACCAGCCGCAGCCGTGCCTGAGGTGGATGCCAAGGTCCTCGCGTCAGCTCACACACATCGGGCCTATCTATTTTTGGCCGCATCCAGATCAGAAAAGCTGGCCAAGGCTGTCATGAAAAGTTTTGAAGGTCTGGGTCAGTTGGACAGAGAACAGCTGGAAGAAACGGCAAGTCGAGAGTTCGCACTGGGTGGGCGCTATGGCAATGAAATCGCAAGACAACTGGGGGTGAAAACAAACCCATATGCCAAATTATGCGGCAGCATCGTCAGGGAGGCCATGCAGAAAGAAATCGCTGACCATTCTCGTGACACGGCCAGGATCGTGTAATTCATAGCTTACCCAGAAGCGCATTCTGTCAAACTTAGGCACCCTGACTGTCGCACTGAACAAGACTAATTAACATTCCCAGCTGCGTTGAATCTCCTACAGGCGAGGCGCTCCAAACATATGGATGGAGAATGTTGCTTGAAATCTGTTGGCTTTTCTCTTGTCTACTCGGTTACAGAGTCGATCGGGGCAAGAAATCCTGCGATCTCATATTCAGCCAGCTGTTGGGAGGGGGAGGGGTGGAGAGGCCCTGTTGGAGGTGTTCTGGTCAATACTGGTCATTGTATGAAGGGTTTCGGAGGATTCTGACACCATGCAGGCTAGCGATGTCGTCAACAATTTAGCAGAGACTCTTCTGGTGCTGTTTTTGTCCGTTACGAAGATGGCCGACAGATCAGACAGTCAGAATGCCAATAGACTTTCCTTTTATCCTGACCATATGTCATCATGTCGCTGGACATTGCAAAGTGGCCTCAAAGATGACTTTGCATATTGAATTCGAACTTCTGCCGGACAAGGTCTTTGCTCAGATGCCAAAGTCTGTCCAGATTGACACTGGGTGTACAGCGAAGGAGCGAACTCCCTGATCCGTGAGATATTTGCCAAGTAGAGGGATGCTAATTTTGACTGTCCACAAGATACAAAGGGCGCATACGTCTCCCTTCGGGTGGGTCCCACGAGATCTGTCGATTCTGTATGGCCGTTCGGTGATGGGAATTACATCGGGGTGTTTCATGAAGTTGTAGTCAGAGAAACGGCCAGGTGTGGTGTGATGACCCACACTGGTCACATTGATGATCCGGGTTTTATCGGTTGTGACTTTTGGAAGATGAGGTGACTCGGAGAGTTGCGCTTTTTGGACTTTTGACCCCCACAATATCAATACAACCGGTTCTCAAATTACAGCGTCTTAGAAAGCTTGATATTAATGATGGTGGCACGGCTAGCCCCTTGGTGGGTTGTGGATTCGCAAAGATGTTGCGTGGTGCAACCATAAACCTGCCCTCAGAGCCTCTAAAGGGGCAGCATCCCACATTGAACCGGTGGATCCTTATACCTGCCAAGCCCAGCATCAGGGCATTCTGAAACCGTAGAATCTATCGATATGAGTGCCTTTGTTCCAATCAGACAACTTTCCGCTTGGTCTACGTTCAATGAGCTTACGTTTCGCCGACCAGGCCTTCGTCATCCTTGCTTGGCATGGCCAATCACTTTCCACACTCACCCGTTTCAAATAACGAGGTATCTAGAACATCCCGGTGGGCCATCACTATGACTCGTGTTTCAAGAGTGCAGATAACGCGTCAAAAGCTGTCGTGTGCGTGGAATGTTGAAATAGGTGGCGAGCATGTAGCCTCGTGCTCTGTGGTTTATAGTGCCGAACGTGGTACTTTCCTTTCGAGCAAGCAACTAGCTAGCCTGGTTGCCCTCTCACTCGTTGAGCGCACGAGATCACTCAGACCGATGATAAAGACGATCACTACCGGTGCCACAATGGTCGCCGTTGCGGCAGCACAAGCGGGCGGGTCTGGACCATCTCAGAATCAGAACCTAGAGACGCAAGCCTTCCTGGACGAGCTCAACCAAGAGCTGCCAAAGAACTATCTTTATTCGCTCACGGCACTGGCTGCTGTGGTGTTCCTGTATCGCACTTCTCTGCGCATAAACAGTCACATTCGGAATCTCGCCTCCCTTGATGGCAGTGTGGGCGCTCCAAGATACTTTGCCGAAACTCGGCCCACTGTCAACTGGCTCAAGGCGCACCTCCTTTATGCGCCACTCTTCCGCCAGCGCCGAGCGAGAGAGATCAAGTTGGGCCAGATTTTCAATCTGGGGACTCTCCCTACGCGCCTTCAAGCCCTCTTCATCGCTTCCTGTCTCGCCGTCAACGTATTTGCATGCGTGTGGAACATTCCCTGGTCGAGCCCAGAGCTCCAGGTGCTTCCCATTCTGGGAAGTCGAACCGGCACATTGGCAGTGGCCAACTTGGTCCCCATCGTGGTCATGGCGACGGTCAAGAATCCTCTCATCAACACCCTCGAGATCTCATACGACTCTTTCAACCTCATGCATCGGTGGCTCGGCCGTATAAGCATTCTCCAGGGCATCACACACACCCTCTGCGAGATCATCTCGACGGTAATGGAGGGTGGTTGGGCAGAGTTGTTTGAATCATTCAGGAACTCAGCCTTCATCTACACGGGTCTGATTGCTGTCATCGGTTTCACGGTCATCGCTTTCCAAGCGCCCAAGCTGGTCAGAAGTTTGGCATACGAATTTTTCCTCCACTTCCACATCGCCCTGGTCGCCATGACTTTCGGCGGCTTATACATGCACCTCAAAGAATTCCCACAACTCAAGTTTCTGCAAGCGGCGATAGTCATCTGGGCCGCCACGCGAGGATGGCGAGGCGCGACCATGATTTACCGCAGCTGCGGCCGTGGCGGATGTAAGGTCATGCTCAACGAGATGCCAGATGGTGCCGTCCGAGTTGATTTCACCAGCCCGCGTCCATGGCACTTCAAGCCGGGCCAGAGCTTGTACCTTTGTGTCCCATCTGTGGGCTGGTGGACTTTCCATCCCTTCTCCGTGGCATGGGGCGACTCTGACAATGGTAGTTCCATCTTGGGCGGAGAAGAAGTTCAAGGCGAGAAATTCCAGGGAAGAGTAACAATTGGAGAGCCTCGTGATCGGGATCTGGAAAAGAGAGGGACTACCAATCAGACCATGAGTCTCCTCATCAAACAACAGAACGGCTTTACGAAATCGCTCTACCAGCGAGCTCGCAAACAGGCCGGCCTCCCACTGACCCTGTCCGCCCTGGTGGAAGGGCCGTACGGCCACGAAGAGTCCTTGTCCAGCTACGGCACGGTCGTCCTTTTCGCCGGCGGTGTCGGCATCACTCATCAAATGCCCTATGTCCGCACCCTCCTCCAAGACATTGCTGAAGGAACGGTCGCAACACGCAAGATCGTTTTTGTCTGGGTTGTCCCCAACCTCGAAGACCTCGACTGGGTTCGGCCGTGGATGAACCAGGTCCTCGGCATGGAGAAGAGGAGAGAGGTATTGAAGATTTTGTTCTTCATCACAAAGGCTACTATCAGGCAGGACATTCGGACTCCGAATGAGACTGTTGTGATGGTCAGAGGTCGACCGGATGTGGTGACGATATTGTCCGATGCATGCAAGGAGAGGATTGGGTGTGTTGGTGTGAGCGTGTGTGCGGGTGGTGGATTGGCAGATGAGGTTCGGAAGGGATGTCGGCTGATGCTGGGCATGGGGGTGAACCTTGACTTTGTCGAGGAGGGGTTCGGATGGTGAGTCATTTGGAAGAAATGGCGATAGGGGTGACCCGGGGAGGAAGAGCTGGCTGACACGGACGGCCATGTGAGGGCGTGAAGCTGATCCAGGACCAGTCATTCTTTTTCCAAGTCTAGGCGAGAACATCCAACGCAGCGGGCAGAACATGCCATCCGTTCTTTTTCGATAGAAATGTCACCAGAAGCGCTCGTTCTGTCCCACTGCAGTTTTAAGGTGCAAACGCGAAACGGCGCAAGGGCTTGCCAACAATCCATGACTGACAAGCAAAGAGGGATCCAAGGGAAGGCAATCCAAGGAGTATATTGCCGGGGCTCTGGAATTCTGTCCGATGGAATGGAGAAGCACACCAGACTTTGTACATTGAAACATGAAATGCCGTATCTTAGAAAGCACGCTGTGGTGGGACCATTGCGGATTAGTTGCATTCCACTAAATTTCCTAACTCTAGACTTCACGAAGAACGTCAAGGGCCCGCAGAATCGCATCCAAAGAATAATGGTAGTTTCATATTCGAAAAGAGTGTCATTGAGCTCCAGCAATCAGGACCATGCAACCAAAGATAGAACCACAAGTCCCCAGGACTCGGTCAGGCCAAGACTAATAGTATCAGCCTTTATCAGTCCTGATTTGTGTCAGTCTGGCCAAGCACGTCCCTCAGGAATGTCCTAAATCATGACTTAATTACTCACCTGGTGCTGATTCGCACATCTGAATGAACTCTTTGCACTCCGTTGTCGTGCATCTCCATATGGGCTTTGCCCAGTAAATTCATGACCTCTGTCCAAGGCCCCTCTAGTTGGGATGAATGTGAGTAGGAGCTCATGATGGCGCAGGCTGGTCCCTGAACTTACCAACAAAAGTTCCCGTATCATGGACTTTATGTTCCAGCTTGCTTTGTTTGGCCAAGGTCTCGATTCTGGCGATGTAGGTAGATATTGAAGGTCCTGCTGTACCGATCTGTCACAGAGGGGATGAGCTGAGGACCTTTTCCGCAGATCGACCGCTAAATTACATCACCTACCGGGTGGAGACAGATATCAGCCTGACATTTGGCGGGGAGCGAGTGGGCTGCTGTTGCCATTTTGATGCGTGCGATAGCTCGAGCGAAGTAGAAATCGGCGTGAATGAAGTCAAGGACGGGAGTCAGAGAAAACGAGAGACAACTAGGCATCCGTTTATAGATATTACCTACCTACCCCTCTTCGTATGTGCGGAAGCCATCTCCGGGCGATGACGAAACTGAAGAGGGAGCAAGCAATTGACCATGGCGAACGGCTGTCTCATTGCTTGGTCCTTTGCAGATCATGGTGTGCACACAGCCATTGCATGGATCACCCTCGCATCGACAGAGGGGTTCTGTGCTGACAAGAATTGCCCCGCTCGCTCATTAGTACTTGTCCAATTCATATATGACTGCTTAGCCACAACCCGTTATTGCTCACCCCCTTCTTTCCTGAATCGTCTTCTGATTTGAGATCGTTGCGATGAGCGTTATGGTACACCGGGTTAGGGGTCCACGTGTTGAACACCTGGATTCAGGAATTCTGGAGGGATTGTAAATCAAGCGCTCTGATTGGCTGTGAGATTTGCCATCGCCAAGATCTTGAATACTGCAGCCAATCACAGCGCTGGACGGCTGTCTCTTCATTCATTTCTGTGAATGATCCTGCCAAGCACTTGTGGTAAACCAGGCACATAAATATCTGCTGCTCAGTCGCAGCCCCTTCCCTCAGACATCAATCTCATCCATCTCACTCATACTCATACTTCCACTCTGTCTTGGCGCTATGTGTCAGTCATCCACCCTTGTATCACGTGACCATTCCATCCTCAGGTCAAGATCGGGTCAACTGGCTCAGGTCAACTGGCTGAGGTCCTGGCTGTCCTGGCTGTCCTGGCTGTCCTGGCTGAGGTCAACCGGTCAACAGTCACGTAACCAATCCATCCTCAGGTCAACAGCTTAACACATCCATTCTCCAACACAGGCGCGGTACCTGCATTTTGGTACAAAATTGTATGTGAACCGAGGTACCATTCATGTCACTCGGCAGGTGAACCTGACAATTGAACACGGTCCAGGCAGCTCTTAGACAGAACAGTCAGCCAACCACGTCGCATGGTTCATCGTCCTCATCCTCCTCGGTGTAGAGGAGTAGATTTCGTTGAATGAGTCGGTGAGTTCACCGCTGAATGCCTTCTGGACTACATTTTGCTAGCTCTCCCACCAAAGGTGAGTCTCTACTCTGCACTCGTTAACATGGCATCACCGAACTTCCGAATGATTACCGACCTCCAGGGCACACAAACGTACCAGAACCTCCCTCAGCACCAGCGTTCTGCGTTCATTAGCAAGTGCTCCTCTCAGAGGGCGAGGCACAGAAAATGGCGCAGGAATGGTACCTCGATTGCTATACAATTGTGTACCAAAATGCCGGTACCCCGCCTGATTACGTAAATGGGGTGTTGCACGAATGGGGTGTCCTGATGGGGTGTCCCGAGTCATTCTCTAATGGTGATTGTGCATCCATCCTGGGCAGTGAAGTAGCCACAGGAGTGAAATAGGAATCCATGAAGAGGGGCAAAAAAGACCAGCAGTCAGACTGTTCTACTTAGCCGGTTTGCTGATGGGGGTCGGTATGTAGATGTGGCAGGTGAGCGGCCATAAGACCAATGCGAAGAGATCAATTTTGTCATTTAAAAGAGTGTCTCATTAAGCCTAAGACGGAAATCTGTTTTCATACTTCCACTGGTTTTGTTTCTGGTAGTGACTTTCCTGGCCGTAATTTGAAAGAGGCATAAGGGCCGACTTTCTTTGGATCTAAAGTTGAATTAGTCAAAAAGTTGTAGACGTGATTTGCTGCCTTGACCTACTCAAGTGATCAAGAAGGACATAGTTCTTCTGCAGTTCCTCTGGCCTTTCCGGCGTGATTTCAAACAGGTAGACGAGACGTGCGATAGTTAATTGGAGCTCGAGATACGCCACTTTCATCCCGGGGCACTTCCTAGGGCCGAGAGAAAAAGGCCAATAGCTATCGTGGAGTTCCTGTATCTGTACATTGGAGAACCGTTCGCCGGGTATGTGTCGTTCTGGCATGAAGGTGTACGGATCAACGACGTATTTAGAACTGTAGGCTGTAGCCCAACCGGAGATTCCAACGGTGACCTAAACTGGGTCAGCCAAATTCTCAAATCGGCAGCTGGGCAGTAGTACCCCTTCTGGAAAGTGTTGGCCACAGATAACTGCCCCTCCCTGCATACTCTGTTAGAGAACTAGTCTCAGTGATACAGTCACCTATGTCCTTACTTTCAAGATTGTCCTTGGTGAAAGGCCTGGAAGTGCTGGAGCCAGCCGGACCGCCTCCGCGGCACAAGCTCGCAGATACACGCAGGAGTTCAGTGTCTCTCCAGTTTTGATCTCGTCCACGCTGCTAAAGGTCGCCGAAAGCTCATTGTATAACTTTTCCTGACACTTGGTTTGCTGCATGAGATAGAATAAACATGCAGCCATGGCTATACAATGTCAGATTAACCCATGCCACGGATTCGAGAGGCACATACCCGCTGACGTGGTATCACTTCCGGCCAAGATCAGAAGAGCTCCTTCGGCACCAATTTCAGCTTCGGAAAGTGGGCGTCCTGTGTCCGCATCGCGAGCATTCATCAACTAAGTTCGTCAGCATGAGGGTCCCACCAGCTGAAACTTGTCATACATGAAAAAAAAAATCTTTCCTCTGATTCGGTCCAACGGCATCTGCACCTCTGGCCATTCGCTCTTTTATTCGTCTCGTTGATTCAGCAACAAACTTCTTCCTCATAAAAAAGATCTTTGGCAGCAACAAGGTCATCAAGCCCGTCTTATGCAATAATGGGAGGCAGCCGCCCTTTCCAAACGTCAGCAAGCCGCGGTGTGGGTGTGAGTCCCGTGAGGAGCGGGGCTGTTACCAAGAGGTAGCTGTAAACGGTCATATCCATCAATTCGAGAATGTAGCGCAAGGAGGGGTCGGTGAGCATGCCGAATCCTTTCCCAAAGACTATCTCTCCCATGCAGTCGTATGCTAGGTAGCTCATCCATTTCGCCATATCTTTCACTCGCTCTGTGGATGGATTGACGAGCTGGCGACAGAAGATGTTGATTTGATCCAAGACATAACCTGGGCAGGTAAGCAAGCCCGGCCACAAACGTCTGAATGACAGAAGCACCTTCAACAGATCGCAGCGAGTTCTCGGAAAACCCTTGCGACAGCACCTTTCGCTTCTTCAACGCGGCTTCTTTGTACAGCTCACTGAAGGTGTCTGTGACTTCGGGGTTGGACTGCGCAGCCACAATAGAGTCAGCCTTCCGAACATTGGCTTTATAACCGTAAATGTCTGCTTGGAGAGTAAGCGACCGTGGGGCTATGAGAATGTGCTCCTTGAAGGCTCCGTTACCTTGGAAGGTCTGAGGCTCGTTAAAGGACAAGCAGTCAGGAGCGTACCGTACAACCGGTCCTAGTGCAAGTCAGACAAGAGATCTGCCGCGGTTGCTTTTTGGCATCCTGTACCGTATTTGTCGTGAAGAGCTAAGAAATTCTCCGCTCGATGCTCACTCAGAGCTTGCAAGAAGTCATATATATTTGTGATTTTCGCAAAGAAGGGACCTGGGAACTTGGCCAGTGGATGAAAATAGAGGCGATAAATGACCACTCCAATAACATAACTTATAATGGCAACCCCTACGGCACAAGAGACGAGGGTCCTGGGATGGATGGATGTGATGGACTGTCCCCACTGACCAGATAGAATTGAGCGTGCGGTCATTGCTGATATTGCGTTTCTTGACCTCCAATGTCAGAGAATGAGGGCGAGAGCTGGCCGACTCACTCGTAGGATTCATTTATCTCTTCTCACAAGACGTCTCAGTCGCTCGCGGATTTCCGCCGACACGGATGTTCGGCTAAGCGGCTGTAGAGGCCCTTCGCCGAAAGAGAGCAGAGCGGCGTCACCCGTTGCCCGGCGCGTTGGACAGCATGATACCTTGTGTTCAGAAGGGATGCCGAAGAGAGTTGGCCTAAGCAGGCTGGCAAAACACAACAAGGGGTCAAGATCGTCAAAAGCTTCGGAAGGCTTGATTGAGATGTGGTCATCAGCCGACATTTTGCCACGCTGGCTGACCACAGAAAAAAACAACAACGCTTCAAAAATGCCCCTAAACGATATAGGAGAGCTCTATCTCAGGATCAAAGATTAGAGAGTTGAGAGCAGTATTGTTCCCTAGCCAGCAAGCCTGCGAAGACTGATAGTGTTGAGTTTCACTCCTGGACAAGGTCCATGGCCGAGTTTGAGTTCGAGCTTCCTATCGGTAAAGGGTCATGTTCTCTTCCGAACTTGCGATCGGCGGGGTCCCTCACTCGCACTTAGCCTCCTCGTTACCCCATGGGGTGTATTGGCGGAAGTCCGGGCGAGTCCCAATTTGTCTGCAGTTCGGCTTCCGACTCGACACGGTACAGAAACGACGACCAAACACGGACCGGCTCCGATAGGCCGGCGTTCGCCGCTCAAGGGTCAAATGGGACCCCGAAGGCCATCAGAACTGGCAAGTTTCCACAGGAGGTGTGTTCACAAATGGGTCGGCGAACAGTAGAAAGAGACTATATAAAAAATGGGTCGGGATTATTCTGGCCTAAAACTTCACCCGACGTCTCTTACGGCTTGATCACAACCAACATTTCGTGGACCTAACCCGAGCATGGATTCGCATGTCCCAATCTCGAAGCTCCAGCAATTGGAGCTGGCACACGCCGACGAAGGACAGCTTGTCGATATCAAGCGATCAGATGCCCTCACCACAGAGCTCGAGAAGGTGGAGAGAGGATACTTTCTGAGCCCTCAGATTGTGGGATCAATTTCTTCCATTACTGTGGCAGTTCTGTATGTCCTCCCCGCTTGTACTTCAGGCCTCACAACTAGCAGAGCCTGGCCGGAAATTCTGGCGCTAACTCTGATCATCAACAGTGCCAGTTACTGGGCTTTCTCACCCCCGGCAGCAATCATCACTGCAATCAACGCAGACATCGGTAATGAGGGCCCGTCATCTTGTGTACCTGTCTGACCAGACGTTCTAGGCCCTAGCGACAATGCCAGCCTCTTTTCGATCATTTGGACGACCTGCTCGGTCATTTCTATCACTCTCTTTGGTCGTCTCTCCGACAAGTTTGGAAGAAGGTGGTTCGTCATCGGAGCTTCTGTTTGCGGGTTTATTGGCGGTAACGACTATTTTTTCTATACACCTTGACAGAAACTCACATCGACAGGAATCATCGCGTGCACTGCGCAAACGATGAACACGCTTGTTGGAGCCAACGTTATGCTCGGACTTGCAGCTGGAGTTCAGTAAGTGACTTTCTGTCCATCAGACTCGCTCTCGAAGACCGGATTTGAAGGTCGTGCGGGTTGCTAGAACCAAGAGAATATTTTGGATGTCCTCTCCGCTACTCGCTCGTCACGGAGATCTTTACCTTGAGTCCTCAGGATATTTTATGCATATCTGACCATTAATAGTACTTGCTATGGCCTGATCGTCGGCGAGATCTGCCCTAACAGATACAAATTTTGGGGGGTTGGGCTTGTCCTTGTACCCAACGTTATTGCGACGGGGTTTGGGGCTTACATTGCCATTAAACTGACTCATGAGGCCAGCTGGAGGTAAGGCACAGATTCCCCACCAAAGGGCTTTACTCTAAATGAAGCCAGATGGGTTTACTACATATTTCTGATTATGATGGGACTTGCCATCACCCTCCAGTTCCTATTTTACCGCCCTCCAAATTTTGAGCAGCTTCATGGCCATGACCGCACACGAGTACAGGAGCTGAAGCGGATCGATTGGATTGGGATATTCTTGCTGGTTGCTGGGCTGGTCCTGTTTCTCCTGGGCATCTCATGGGGTGAGACGGTTCTCGATTGCGGAAGATTTGGTATTGACGCTCGCGCAGGAGGCCAGCCGCTGCCTTGGTCTTCCCCTCGAATACTCGGACTCATTATTTCCGGCGGCATCACGCTCGTTGCTTTTGTGATTTGGGAAGCTTTCTCACGAACAACAAATCCACTAATCCCGATGTACTTCTTCAGAGATGTACGAGGATTTGTCATATTGTGTATCATCAGTGCCGTCAGTGGCACAGTATACCTCGCTACGGCTATTCTATGGCCATCTCAGGTTGCGTGTGTGCTCTTGATCCTGACACCATGGCGATTGCTAAATTCTGTGACAGGGTGATTTATGCAGACACTATTACGAGTTGGCAACAAAGGGCCTGGGCTTCGGTAATTAAGACTCAGGTATTGAATGGCACCAGCCGCTAACTGACCCCCAGACAACCATCGCTTTTGGAGTGTGGTCTGGTATCGTATTTCTGGCCCCTTTCATCGGCATCGTTAAACACGTCAAGATCCAGCTCATCGTCATGATGAGCATTTCGGTGGCATTCATGGGTAAATAGCGCCAGAGGAGAACATGGTACACCACTGACATGTAACAGGAGCGCTTGCCTCGTGTAACTCATCCAACTTCAGCCAGTCGGCAGCCTTTTCCTTCCTAGGTGCCTTCCCATCAGGCATTTTGGAGCTTATGGCGGGGCTGTTAGTCCAGATGGACGCAAATGATGCTGACCTCGGCACCGTCTTCTGTGAGCCTTCCTCGAGGGACCGCGTCCAGAACCGACGTTGCTAATTCCTGAATCCTTGGACAGCCATCGTCTTCTTCACAAAGCAAAGTATTGGAACGATTTTCACAGCAGTATTCGTGTAAGTCGCCTGACGGCCAATCTCAGTCCTCTTCCAAATGTTGCACAGACCTGAGCATTGCTGATCACATCGGACATTCACAGAGCGATCCTAAACAACAAAGTGCCCAAAGAGCTCCAAAGTCACGTCACCCCTGCCGCCATTCATGCAGGGTTACCCAAGTCATCCCTCCCAGCTCTTTTCGCCGCGATCACGGCCGGGACAGCTTCTGCGATGTCTCACGTTCCAGGCATTACACCCTCTATTGAAGCTGCTGTCGCCAAAGCCGTGTCAAATGGGTATGCCGCAGCATATGCTTACGTATACTACGCGGCCGCTGCTGTCGGTGCAGTCGGTCTCATCGGTAAGTGAACCCTCTCTTGTTCAGTGTAATGTTTGTCTAATGGTATATGCCGTAGCTTGCTTGATTATCAAAGATTATGACTCGTACTTCAACAACCACGTCCCGCGGCAGATATACAAAGCCAACCAGTCGCACGGGCTTGAAGATGAAAAAGCAGTTCCTTCCAATGTGGAAGTAAGCTCCTTGCAGAAGGAGGCCACTGCTCATGAAGAAGCTCCCCACATTGTGTAGTGGGTGACGTGCGATTGCTGCCGGGGTTTGCAGCTGGGAGACCAAATGCTCAGTCGTGGTAATCCGAACGTTTAGGGAGATGTCGGGAGAATGGTTCACTGAAAAAAATTGTATGGCAGGTGGCAATTGTCTTGTTCCCAAGTATAGGTTGACTCACCCGTTGTTGAACTCTGAACTCTATCACAGTGGTCGTGTATGGAAATTTCCAATCATCTCGTGTTAGACGGCCTGGGCTTGGACAGGCAGTTGATGGTGGAGAAGATGCGCCTAGAGTACGAGTAATGGTAGCCCAGACAGCCCGCCCTTGCGGTCATACAGAAGAGACTCAACGCTTGGAGCTACGAGGACGGTACGCTCTAGGCGTAGTAGATATGGAGATTTGGCAAGGCTTGGCGGTCCCTGACAGAGAGGAAAGAAAACAGAGAGAGAGAAGATTCTGGCTAATGCCTGACACATGCAGGGCTCATTGATCATTTCTTTTGACTTTTTGGGCCAAACGCCTTGGTTGCATCATGTCCGCCGTGATACTCGGCCCAGTATGATACAACCGAAGTCGGGTTTCAGCTGACCAACCCGGCGTCTATCTGGTGAACCGATGCATTGATGTAGCTTGCATCGTCGCTCAAAAGGAATGCAATCAATTTGCCCACTTCTTCGGGCTGTGCCACGCGCCGCAGTGGTATCGCCTCTATGGGCACTGGGACCCGGCTCAAGAACTCCCCTTGCGTCATGGGAGTATCGATTACTCCTCTGTTTGATTAAACATTCAGCCGGCATGGCAGGTTTTGGGAGGGAGTCGAAACTCACGGCGCCACGCAATTCACTCGGATGCCTTTCGGCCCTGCTTCTTTTCCAGCCACCCGTGTAAGGCCGATGACGGCATGTTTGCTCGCGATGTATGGGCTCATCAGGCTGTACCCTCTCATGCCACAGACGGAGGCGGCATTGACGATCGAGCCTCCAGGGGCCGTAATGTGATTCAATTGTGCACGAAGACAGTTCCACCTTTGGGATTGGTCAATGACAAGTCGAGGCCCGATGACGGGAGATTTCTGGGGCGTTGTAGATGCCGAACGTTACCTCACACATCCAGGATGAGGACTAACTTACACTCCAGTGGCGTTGACGCCCATGACGAACTCCCAGTCTTCATCCGACGAGTCGGCCAAAAGGGCATTGGTGGTGACCACACCTGCCAGATTGGCCGCTCCGTCCAGTTTCCCATGGTCAGCAACGGTCTGCTTGATCCACGCGTTGACATCGGCGCTCTTCCGGACGTCGACGGTGGTGGTGGTGACCTTTTGCTCGGTGCCGTTGGAAGACGTGACCATTCCTCTGGCAGCCTCTTCCAAAGTCTTGCTGTTGATGTCGGCCAGCGATAGTGATGCGCCACGATCGTACAGCACCCGTGCAGTTGCACGAGCAATACCGGACGCCGCACCTGGTCGAAACAATTGTCTTCAGTATCGGTGGCATCTGCAAGTCTCTGGCATGGCGCTGCAGAGAGCTGGCCTCGGCCTCAACGTACGAGTCTGAATCAACCTACCTGTGATTGCGATGACTTTCCCTCTCAGGCTTGCCATTTGCCCTACTCCCTGCTTTACTACCCGCTGAGTGCGCAATTATGCACGAATCAACTCCACTAGCACCTCCCAGAATCGGACTCGCAAAGAGAGCTTCTCTCGCGGCCGTCACATGGTTTGGCTGTATATAAAAGGGCTCTCGGAACGATGCCTGTGGTCCTGCAAGATCGATATGCCGATGAGAATGTCTTCTTCGGGTATTCGGATATGCGGACGCCGGCGACTGGACCTGCCAGAGGTGACCGTTCAGCCTGATCCCTTGATTGCACCCTTGTCCAGAAATTCCGATGCTCGGTCACGGCGTGGAGTCTCCAGCGGTGCCAGGGTCACCTCCGCTACTCCGTCTCTCACTATGCGGCCGCGAGAGTCCTCACTGGACCACGGAATAGTCTCCTTGTCGCTCTGGCTCCTTTACTGAGCTAGCTATACCCGCTGCCGAGATACTGTATGTACCACCCTAACTTCGGCAGCCAGTAGTCGCCCAATCTCGAATGTGGAGTGCTTCATACCGATGCTGACCGGAGACATGGCGGAACAGCCCAACCCAGTTGATGCGCTTCAACTCAGCCTCGCGAAGGTGGTCATCTCCACGCAACTGATAGAAGCTTGGTGGTCTATAGAATAAAATTTGCAGGACCATTGATACTGCCATGATGATCAGGAAGATGTATGAAACCCATCTTTTGTCCGGCGCCAAGGGTTAGTTGGCGACAGAACATCGGAATTGGATATCACTAACCTCCAACTCGTCTCTCGGCTTAGCTGGATGGCAATGTATGCTTCACAGCCAGTTACAATCACATTGGGCACCAATACATGACAGCTGCAGGCGAAGGGTTCCCACAGCTCGCTCTGCAGACCCATTAGACAGTGGAGCAGCAGGCAGGAGTTCGAGGCACCAAAGGCACCAACTTTCCACACAGCAAGCGCAATTGCCATGTTTGCTCCGACCAATTGAGGACTCAAGAAATAGCCTTGGTCGACCCTGCTCAGCTCGATTGCCCAGATGTTATGGACGTCTGATGAGTCGAGAGCTATACAGATAGGGATCTTGACCCCTTCGCGTTCGAGGGCCCCGTTGGAGCACTCATGGTATCTGGCATCTCCCCTAATGCCCATTCGCTTTGGAAAACCATTCTGGTTAAATCGGCTCATATATCGAGGCCGTCACGGCGTGCCAAGAACCCCTATCTGTTTTTATATTGATGTGTTCTGTCAATGATTTGACAAAATTCTCCATTATTTTGTAGGTATTTAGGGCTTGCTCTGATAGAGGCCGCGGCAGCTGGAAGGCGAGCCTACCAACGAAGAGGCACTCCGTAACATGAGGTGCTTTGAGACTCGGCCCTCGACCTTGTCCGAAAGCATATTGCGTAGGGCGGCGAAGAAAGGGCCCCAGACTACAGATACCCGCAAAATGTCTACGGGAGGTCAACAGGTTTCCTCCAGATATCGAATCGCCTTTGCGGGTAGGACACCAAAAAAACCTTGGGAAAGGAGTCGGCAAAGCGGATATGTCAACAGACGTGTCCAGATGACGTTTATCCGGCCTTGGAATTAGCGCGCTCGCTGATCAAACAGGGTTCGGTATATGCCGATGGAAACAGGACCGCCTATCTCACGAATGCCAGGATCAAGGCGTCCCGAGTGAGTGTGAGTCGGGATCGGGTGAGGCGGACCGACGTTAGGAGTGTACTCCGAAGCGTCAAATAAAACATTTTGCAAGTGACGGCTGGCACCAGTTGAGTTCAGTCTTGATCTTGCATCCCTTCCGCGAATCCACGTCTGTCAACGATGGCTGGCACGTTCACGCTTCCTGACCGGTGTATCGATGACCGCCCAAAAATCAAGGTTCTTTGCATTGGAGCAGGCATATCGGGGGTGACCACCGCCATCAGGTTGCCTCAGCGAGTCCCCAACGTCGAGCTGAAAATTTACGAAAAGAACGAGGAAATCGGAGGGACTTGGTTCGAGAACCATTACCCGGGCCGTAGGAGACGTTCTAGCACCCCCGGCAGGCGCAAGCAACTTATCTTGACTCAGTGGCCTGCGATATCCCCGCCGCTGCGTATCAATTGACATTTGAGAGCAACCCTCGGTGGTCATCCTACTTCGCTCCTGGGCCAGAAATTCAAGAGGCAAATCTGCTCCCTCTAAGAAGCCACGGTTCTTTTGGCTAACCAACCCTGTCCAGTATTGGCGACGCGTTGCGAAGAAGTGGGACGTGTACAGATACATCACGTTTCACGCCGAGGTCATCGAAGCCCGTTGGAGCGAGTCAGACGCGCTCTGGTATGTAAAAATTAGAAATACGAAGACAGGAGAGGTGCGTCTCACCCTCTTCCCAGCCACTGTCATCACAATATTAATGAGCCCAAGGTGTTTACCGACAGCGGCAACGTGTTGATTGCGGCATCCGGGATTCTCAACTGGTGGAAGTGGCCGGACATTCCTGGCTTACATCACTTCAAGGGTCATCTGGTGCACTCAGCTAACTGGGACCACTCTTACGATATTACCGGGAAGAGAGTAGCCTTGATCGGAGGTGGATCGTCTGGGATCCAGCTGTTGCCAAATATTCAGCCAAAAGTCGCACATTGTGACCACTACATGAGAGGCAAGACATGGATCGCATACCGTGTACCAGGCAAAGAATATCCCGGCCAGAATCCGGACAATCTCGAAAATTGTAAGCTACCACCCTTTATGCCTACTCTGATGCGCTGCTAAATTGAGATGCTCAGATCAACACACCGAGGACGACAAAAATAGGTGGTCCAAGGATCCAGAAGCCTATCTTGAGTTTCGCACTGCCGCTGAGGACGCCTTAAATGCACCATGGCGCTTCATCTTCAACGGAAGCGAAGAGCAGAAAGCGGCTGAGGAGTTGTTCTCTCAGAAGATGAAGGAACGGCTTGCAAACAAGCCCGAGATCTATGAGTCGTTGAAGCCAGATTGGGGTCCGGCATGCAAGAGACTCACCCCAGGGCCCGGTTATCTCAATGCCCTCGTACAGGACAATGTGGATTTCATCAACAAGCCCATCGAGCGAGTCACCGAAACTGGCATCATCTGTGACGGAAAGCTGAGGGAGGTTGATGTCATTATCTGCGCCACAGGCTTTGACAAGTGAGTGTCCCTGCATCTCTTTGCTCTCTGCGCCTCTTTTCCTCTACACCATTCAAAGGAAGCTGATCCGATTGCACCAGCTCCATGGCAGAGCGATATCCAACCTATGGGCTTGGTGGCGTCACTCTTACAGAGGTCTGGACGCCCGAGCCCGAGGCGTATCTTTCCATGTGTCCGTCCAAGATGCCGAACTACTTTATGTTTTTGGGGCCTAATGGTGGGCCGGGGACAGGTAGTACCCTGGTCTTCATCGAAGCAATCGTTGAGTACGTTTGCAAGGCGATCGCAAAGCTGCAGCGTGAGGGGCTTAAGTCAATGGTCCCCAAAGACCTTGTGGTTAAGCAATTTGGAGAGTATGTGGACGAGTACATGAAGCACGTCGTGTACTCTCAGAGCTGCAAGGCGTGGTTTAAGCGCAACTCGGCCAACGGGCGCGTTGTCTATCTTTGGCCGGGCGGAAGCATGGCCGCCCTGAAGACCTTCGAGAACCCCAGGTGGGAGGACTTCGACTACGAGCACGGAGAAGATACCAAGATCAATAGGTGGGGTTGGCTTGGGAACGGTGTCACCGTCAACCAGCGCGATGGTCGGTCTACCAGTGGCTACCTGAGGACCGTCGACATACCGCCGATCCCCGCGCCGAGCACCAACGGACATCAGACCAACAAAAAGGCGGACAAGGAGCATCCGGAGCAGGCTCATATCCCAAAGCAGGTCAACGGCGTCACCCAGGTTGGAATTCTGCAGGCGGGGGGCCCTACAGAGGACAGGCCCTCCGTTGCTGGCCATATAGACGAGGTCAGCACGGCCGCGGGCTCGGATGGGGTTTTCTAGAGGCTAGGGGGAGTACCAATCCCGCATCCTTCCACAGCATTAGATAGTCCAGTGCAGTGCGAGAATTCCATCTCCTTCAGACCTGAAGTGGCCATGATCACGAGCTGTGAGGTCGAACCGAGTTGCAATCCGAACCGACGTTGACCACTGCTCCTTGACTGAAAAGACACCCCGCGGATTTCAAGGCAAATGTTTGGCAATAGACATGACGGCTCCGATTCCATTTGGAAACGAGATCTTTCTCTACCCTTTGCGTCAGGAACTGGGGAATTAAGCTTGACTACGGACAGCCTCCGAGTGACACTGTATCAGTTTGCTTGATGTGCACAAAGTCTATGGAGGACCTGTGCACCAGTTGTGCCCTCCGTCAACAGTCAACGTCGTGCCGGTGACGAAAGACGCACGAGGGCTCGACAGCCAGATAATTGCATCTGCAATGTCCTCGGACGTTGCGTTGCCCCCCCCAGCGGTGTGGCAGCGCGAGCATCTTCAATCCTTCGTTACCGACTGCCTCGCAGAGCATTGGAGTGACCGTGTTCCCCGGTGTGAGGCAATTAATCTGGATCTTGCCATAGTCGCGAGCGTCACACTTGCTGAGGCCGAAAACTCCACCCTTGCAGGCCGAGTACGGAGCAAAGCCGTTCATGGGCGCTGTCTGACACAAACTCGTTACATTCACGACGCTGCTGCGGGAGCGGAGATCGCTGAGGATGTCTTGCTTCAGCATCTGACGCAGCTGTTCGCGCTCATAGAGGAAGACCTGGCGGTAGAGACCGTCAGCCTTCAGTCTTTGCTCGAAAGCAGTAGGAATGGAGTCAGGCCACATCACGGACCCCTTTGTGATTCACCCCGTAGGTGTGATCCCACTCATTCGAGCTGAGCTGATCGATAGGAGTTCTTGGGTGGCCGTAGCCCGCGCTGTTGACTGCGAAATCCAATCAACCAAAGTGTGAGACGACTGTGGCATGGCATTTCTCGACAGCCTCATGGGTGACATCAAGCTGTGAGATGTAGACCGTGGTGCGCGGTAAGCCTTCTTTATTGCTGATTCGGTCTTTTCAAGCTCAAATAGATCGATGTCCCCCCCCCCAGTGCCACTCTCATGACGACAATCCGCAAAAGTCGCGAGACAGGAGTAGTGTGTTTCAGGAGGAGGGGCACGAGGCCAAACCCTTACATATACTCATCGTCCATGCCCCTGGGTGTTGGAGGAGGCAAGCTTAGAGTCTTATATGCTATACGCCAGATTGTGAGCAGTCTGACAGCCACGTTATGGCATCCCTTGCGAGCAAAGGCCTCTGCAGCTGCCTTCCAATTCCTCAAGCCTATCAGCACCGAGCTCCTCAAAGACAGCCGGCTCTTACCTGATGCGACACCTATCACTACCGCAGTACCTCCTTGTAAAAGCCCCATGATATATGCCTGGAGAACGCTGTGGTTAACAGAAACAGAGACCGAGCCGCGCAAGTTGCAGTCTTCGAAGCAAAAGCATTCGAGAGCAGTGTGTACTTACAAATATTCATCACTCGGGCAATGACCTTGGAGAAACGCGAGCATGGCCACCGACGGACGGTGGAGCAAGGACGGCAAGCGGAGAAGTATGTCGCCGTCCAGGCTTAAAACTCTGAGACTGATGTCAATATTCGGCCCCGGCCGAGGACAAATTCGACAACAACAACAAGAACAACCGCCACCCGATCTCTGTGGTTGGTCATGTTGGATGAACGTGGCTGGGAGGTCGTGATAAAGAAATCAGAAGTGAACACAACAGGCTCATTCCACGACGACAGCATGATTCGACGTTAATAGGATCCCCCCCGACCGGGTTGGATACACAACTGACCCTCATGGATTCCCATATTGCCTCCTCAGTCACTTTGATCACTGGCGCAGGGTCAGGTTCGGGACGCCGTTCGATTTCACATATCATTTCGCTGAGGTTTATTTACACCAGGCATCGGTCAGGCTACCGCGCTCAAGTTTGTTCAGAATGGCCGTAAGAAGCGGTTCCTGGTCGACCTCAACATGGCGGGCCTGGAGAAAATGAGAGACCTGGTCTTGGATGCCGAGAGGTCTGCAGAAGCCGTCTTGCACATCACCGATGTGTCGATGGAGTCTGAGGTCAAAGCCATGGTCCGAAAGTGTGGCGAAAGGTTTGGCCACGTCGCCTGCGAGATGAACAATGTCGGGATCGCCAAAGGGGGATCCAGAACCACTGAAACCAGCTTGGAGACCTGCGATCGGATGGCGTCAGTCAACGAAAAAGGGATGAGTAGAGCCCCACGCGCTTCAAGTTGGTATAGAGCCGCATCAGATTGACTTTATTCGCGCTCTGCACAGGTCTTTTTGCGCGAGAAATACGAGATCCAGCAGATACTGAAGCAGGAGCTGTTATCATGCTGGCCACCCGGGTTGCACGAGCGGGAGATTAGAGGCTCGATTGTCAGCACATGCTCGTTGGCCGGGTTCGCAATCATGCCCGAATCTGGCGGTGTGTACCAGTACCAAACATGCGGTGCTGGTCATGACAAGGGTGGATCCGGTCCACATCGCATTCACGTCAGCTCCATTGCCCCTGGGTTCGTGCCAACGGAGCTGGCCGCTGGAGCGGGACTGCAGGAGACTTTTTCAACAGCTTCGCAGAGCAGAGCCCTCTGAAAAGGATCACGTATGCCGACGAGATCGCCGATGCCGCTGTGTTCTCTGCTCGACCAGGCATCAGCTATAACAGGAGTCAATCTCTCGGTGGACGCGGGCGCGAGCTTGTTTCATATCTATTCGAGACGAAGCTTTTTGAAAAAAATTTCCAATTAACCTTAAGAGCCAGATCGACATAGATACCATCATTACACATTCAGTCGAGGGAATAGCAGTTGAGTACTGTCCAAAATCATGCTGTTGGAGGATGCGTCAAGCCCAAACACGGACCAGAAATCGTCCACTGCTGGCAGTTGAACGCCGGAAGTGGTTCTCTCATCGTTGGAGGCTGATGTCTCAGTAAAGACGCTGTTCGAGTGCGACAAGAGCAGATTGGACAGCCGCGTGCCATCCGTCATGTTCTCGAGGCTGCCAATCATCCGTTTGGTGATCGGATAGTGTGGCTCCACGGCTTCCAATGCTCTGACAATTGACCGGATCCACTTCCAGTCCCGATCAAACGAAGAGTCGGGGGAGTTTTGATATAGCAAATGCTGGACCATGTAGGTCACGGCGAGGTGGATGTTGTCGAGCATGAGCGAAGTCAGCTTATCCGCGCCAAAGATCTCCTTGTATGTCAAGGCCAGACGAGCCATTCGGAGAGCATTCGGATACGCGGCTGCCCGATGAGCTTGGGTCTGATTGTCGGATGGGTGCTGCCCCGCAGAAGACAAAGTCAGGGCTTGGTCCAAAAGTATGCGGACTCTACAGTATTGCATGTGCAAAGTATATGCGCCAATCTCCATTTCCGCCACGGTTGCATCGTTGTAGGCCAGGTTGGGCGGAAGATGCTCAAGCCAGACGCTGAGTTCTGTCGACAACTCACTCAGACGCGAAGCCCGCTCGGGATATGCAGACGAGGGACTGTTCAGGATGCCGGTGACCTCGGCCATGGGGATACACAGACCAACCCATGCGTTCAGCAAAGGCGAGTCGGAGTGTTGTTTACTGTTTCGTTGGGCGGCTGCCACGTCCAACATGGATTTGGGCAGGTAGCTTGGTCGGCCAACATAAAGACACCAGATTCCCTCGTAGACCAGGCAAGCTCCGAGGAGATAGTACGCTGCGCGGCTGTCCCCGGCCGCGTGTTCATGGAGGCCTAGATCGGAGATGGTCCGGCAGGCCATACCTAGTTCAAAAAGTCAGACCTGGATAAAGGGGGAAAGATGCTCGTTCCGGCGTTCGCCGGGGGAGGGAGGAAGGAATACCACAAAACATCCAGCCTTTCCTATCCCAGCCCTGTGGGCCACAGAACTCACTTAACAACAAAAATCCCTGCAAAGCCGCACCTGTTGGTTGGTCCAGAGCGTCGAGGAGCTCGTTCCTGGCCAGCTTGAAATAGTCGCCGGCCAGAGCGCGCACCGCACTGGAGCTACTCATCCGACTGGCGCAAGTGAGCATGGCGTACTCCAGGAAGTCCGAGTACCAGTACGACGGAGTCCCACGATGAACCATGAAGGTCCTCTTGTCAACCAGGACGACGACATACTCTTGCCATTTGAAGAAGATTTGAAGGAGATGATTTTTGATCCGGTCCGAATGCGGGTCGATGGCGATCCCAAGTGCGACATCATCGTCCGAGACCGGCGTAAGGGGCTGCTCGGACGACCCGACGTGAGATTGAGACGTAGGACCAAAATAAGTGGGTGAGTCTTCGGGGGGCTTTTTATGCTGGTAATTGGAATATGAATCGCCGTCGAGCTCACGTTCAGAAGACTGTGGACTTCGGCTCATGGCTTGCGTATCTCCCAGAGAGTTGTTCCACATTTCAGAAGTCACCTGCCGTCGGTCCTGGACCGACTCTTGGGCCAGAATCTGGCCTGGCATGTCAAATCTGTGTGAGGTTAATGCACTTCGTGTCCCCAGATCGTGACGGGACAGCGTGTCCTAGCTAGAATGGACATTACTGACTGAGAATTGAGGTCCATGTTGCAAACTCCTGCACCATGATTGGGCCCTCCACCAGTTGCATTACTCTCAACGGACGGCTGGGCAATTGTAGCCCTTTCCCCGGTTGAAGAAACAGGGTGGCCGTGTGGAGCTTCGAGATTTCTAGTGTATGATGGCTGTTCACCGTCCGTGCCCATATCCAAGTGGAAATCGTCATCACGATCAATCCTGTCTGGGGCTTTCGTACACATGGCACGCCCTTGAGCGGCATCGGGATGCCTTCTGGTAGCAGATCTGCACCAGTGAGTGGTCAGTCAACGCCGCGCTGAAACTGCGCATCTCCTGCTGACCTTCTTCTGTCTCCGCGTGGATCAAGGACGCATTCGACACCCATCCGGGCACAATTTGCGCATGACTCGCCAGCTTTCAGGTTCCGAGCATGGCACTGAAACAACTTGCCATCAGCCCGGGAAGAGGTTTCCTTTCGTTGTTACAGACCTTGACCTTGCGATGCCGGCACAATTGACATGCAAGCGAAGCACGAGGCCGGAATGGAGCCAAGGGAATCCGCGGTCCCTTTGTCGCCATATGAAGAGTATCGAGTCGTACGTGGGCAGGGGTGGTTCCAAGTAAACCGCGCAAAGTCGAGCTCGTCGTCCTGTTGGAAGTGAGTTGTCGTTCAGATGGTGCTTGACCACAGTCCGCGGAGGATTAAGGGAGTGTTGAAGGAGAGACAGCGCAATCCTCAGCACTCTCTCACAAGAATGAAAACCGTCCAGTGACAGCTAGGATGTTGTTGCCACTGGCGCAATATCAGACCGGGGCCTCCAAAATCCCCCAGCTGGAGAAGTCGACGAGCTTTATCTGGTGTGGAGGCCGGGGTTGTAACGAGACGAATCCAAGGCCCACGCGAGGGGGTCCTACGACGTAAACGGCGGACGACATGGTAGTACTGTCCCCCAAATCTCCTCGGCCCTTAGGCCGATAGGTGTATCACGTCAAGGGATTCAATTCCAACTAGACTAGCTTTATTAGGACGACTCGACCCCTTGGTCGATGCCATTGACCACAACATGTTGGGCAGGGACGGAGGCTGTATGCCATAGTGCGAGACAGCTTTTACTTTACGCAGGCATACAAGCCCAGTGAGCATTGCAAAAGCAATGTGAGAACAGAGGAAAGAGATTCTTCTCAGCGTTCCAAGGGTCCTCCTAAAGAAAACACCGCTCAAGGCGTGGTGGACCCCAGGGAAGTCGGAGCCCCGGACTTTTGGGGGCTCGTGTACCCCGCAGTGGACACCCCACGGATTTCCTTCCCCAGTGTCGCCTGTTGAGTGAAACTTGGCAGATTCTATACTCTACAATGTCAAGAGTATGAACGAAGCCATCAGTTGGGCGGTGCGATGTCGGAGAGATGTTCGAAAATTTCCTGTTCAGGAGCATGTACAGGGGCGGCAGCCTAGTGTGGGAGAAGCCCTTTCTTGAAGTTCGACCCTTGCGTCTTGATATCAAGGTTGCGAAAATTGTCTCTGTGCTTCGCGGCCACTCCTAATCTGTTGTTCCCGAGAGAAGCCCGTGACGTAGCTCTTGGGATAGGACCAGACTTCGCTCGTCTTGCTTTGACAGGGTTGAATCAAAGTTCCTCTGTCATTTTGTTGAGATTGAATCATCAGGATCATGAAATAGATTTTGAGTGCATGAGACTGTCCCTGTAGCGTTCACAAGGAGCGAAGTGCAAGGAGGAATGGCAATGCTGGCTTCTGCGGGCTGTGGTCCGATAGAGTCGCCGGTCCCCACGGATAAACGGATATGCGGATATTGTCAAACTGTGGAGGCAGGTCACGTGATTTATTTTGCTGAACGTTCAGCGAAGTCAGAGTGGTGAGGCAACTAAGGAAATCAGAGGGTCAAGCTGGTCATGCAGCTGGTTATGACCAGTCACGGACAGTTACGTGATCACCATCTTGGCATCTATAGAGGATCATGAGGCATGTGATGAACCAAGCACCGAGTAGATGGTTGATTGATTGTATCTAAGATGCTGCCTACGATGGTGATGAAGGTGTGCTGGAGGCCAAGCGCTCATGGAGTGAACACTGCCTGTGTTCCCAACAGCATGAAGTTGTCGCCCTAGAAGATCCTACCCTGAAATTTTCATACTCTAGGGAATTTAGACCCAGCTTTCTCTAGACTTTTGCTGGAGTGTCATTCCACTTGATTGGTTGACTTGTCATCGCTCGAGACTCAGCAGCCTTCATAATCACAGATTGCCCCTGCAAATCAAAGACAAAAATGGATGCTTGGCACATGATCATAATGTCCGCGTCATGTCACCAGGAGGTAAGTTCGACGTTTTGGATCCATAACTCAGCGTCGCCTTCCACCCCCCCAATCCTCAAGCGGTTCAACGGTGGACATGCTAGTGAGAACGGCCGGCCAAATAATGGTAGGCGGGAGGTCCCGGGAGCAATGGACAGCCCTTATCCTCCGCTTTACATTAACTCTCCCTGACCACGAAGTTCTCTCAATCCTCATGGCTGCCGGTATCCCGTCGACATTTTGCAGGAAGGTCCGCCGAGCAGGTCTGGGCCGACTTCCAGAACAGGGAATTATGCTCAAGGTGATCAAAGCGATCAACACCTTGAGCACCTTGGCCATATTGTGGACCGAGGGAGCCTTTTGGGGCCTTTTTTTGGAATCGTGTTTATGAATCTCTCCAGTCATGTGATTCAGTGCTCGCCGCTCGAGCTGGTTGTAAGCAGACCCTCAAGGTAGTCGATAAAATCCATCAAGTGCCGCACATCATCTCCCTTTCCAGCAGCTGAATGCAAACTCTGGAGTTGTCCATACCTGTTTCCCAAAGCCCCTCGTCAGCACCTCATGTTCCTTCATTTCTTAGTCTATAGTGACATTCTCCGCCGTTTGAACCGAGTCTCGATTTGCTTTGGTCTCTGTGGAAGTCCGGAGCTGAAGAGGACCAGGGCGTTATCTTGTCTGTCGCACCGTCAACGTCGAAATCCCGTTTCGACACGTCAGGGTTATCAAAATCCGGGGACTTGGATCGGCTCCAGGTCGACAGGATCCAAGTCTGCGCTGGGAAAGACAACCGTTTCGACCTAGCGAGAGGGAGAGGGAGAACTCTGATCCGTGTCATAACGCACACGGGACCTCGGCTTCTTGTGAAGGCTAACAGAATCCTGACTGTCCTGCGCCAGAGAATGCTTCTGCAGTCTCAGAGTCGACCAGCGCTTATCGCGCAAGCTGCGCAACTTGCTCGTCGTACTCTCGCCAGAGACGATCGAGCTTTGGATCCCCTGTTGAGGACTCTATCCACGCCAAAACACAACATTCGGCTCCGTTCGAGGTTGGACGTTTGGAGGGAATCTCCACTGAAAAATCTCGCCTATTGGCCATGTCACCGATCACCGGTGGCGTCTCGGGGATATCAGCGTCTCCAAGAGCTTGCAACGACGCCGTAGGCAATTCGGATCTCGGTGTGGGAGTGGAAGAGATTCCGGCGTTCTGCTCTCGCAACGAGCTGAGCGCAAGCCTGGTGGGAGAGCCCTGGAGCTGTGCAGATGATGCGCGCTGTGAAGGACCGGGGACAAGAAAGAAGTCCGACTCTGGGTGTACTCCCTCCACTTGTCGCACCCGCCTTCTACCTCTCTTATCCTCTTCGGCCCGGCCGTCTTCCCTGATGGCGGTCGCCTTCGGGACATCAGCTCCCGTGCTGTCGTTACCGCGACCCCCCGGGTTCTGCAAAGTGGCCGGTGTCGGGAGAGCCGTACGGTCCGACGGCGCAGTGGTCGGGTTCTCACCCAATCCTGTGCATGCAAGCAAAGCAACCTCCTGGCATACCAACAACAAGACCGTGCGCACCTCATCGTTACAAGGTTCAGGGGGCTGCCCACCGGGGCCCTGGGAAGACGACCCAAGGCGCACCGCTCGCCGCCCCGAAACGATGGGCTTCGTTGCTCCGCTTGCGAAGCCCCCGGTGGTAGTCGGCCCTTCCTCTTTCCTCCGTGGAAGGCTCGCTGCCCACCATCGCCGATTGCCAGCGTTCTAACAGGCACCAGTTGCCAGACGATGGGCGTTCCGGGTGCCCCCCACCAGCATTCGGAGGATGCCTAGACCGGCGCCATATTGACAGTCGTCGCCATTTCCACGCTGCTAGATTCGAATCCTCGGCCCTCCAGCTGGTACAGACCAGCAATACCGCCATCAACACCTTACAGAAGGGCAGCACATTTTCTCTGAAATGTGATTCAGGTTCGGAATCTTTGTCAGCCGTTCCGCTGTCGGTGTCCAAAGACGCTTGCAAGGCAGAATCGACCATTGTCGCCGATGCCACAGCCACGCTATCAGCGCGATCAAGGGTGCTCCATGTCGGCCGTCCACTGTCTCAGCTGCATGCGGCCTCTCAGGTGAGTCGTGTCGTGGACATCAGGGCGCTTCGCCGACCACATTGGCCGCAAACTCAAATCTTATCCCGTTGGATGCCTAGCTCCACTCGACAGGGAGCAATGCTTTTGGTTGTTGCGGCACATCAGATCGGCAGTGCGTGGGTAGGACTGAGGAAGGAGTGGCCTCGTCCAGAGGGAGGATGGAAGGTCTCTCTTCGCGGGAGTTTTGTGGCGATGAAGCGGGAGCGACACGGCGAAACACACAGGACTCGGCCGGAGGAATACCACGGGGATAGTGAAGGTCACGAAGGCTGGCCTGAGTCTGGCGGAGGGCTCATCGTGAACATCGCGAGCGTGACTGCGCTAGGCCGGTAGTCATTGTAAGTTCGGGCAGCCTGGTCCATCCTCTTGCGCGCCGCTCAGAGGACGTGATTGTAGGAAGAATTGAACTGGTCAAGAGGGGGTCGAAGGTGGTGAGAAGCGGCGAGGCAGTCCATTATATGTGAAGACTTCTAGCCATAAATGTCGACCTTGTCGACGCTGCTTTTGACTCAAGGGCTCGGATCTACATTTCTCCGTGACACTTGGCATCTTGGCATCGCACCATTGGAGCATGTAAGTGGATCTAACCCCACCCAGGTGAGGGTGATCTCGGCCCAACCCTTGGCGGACGGCCGGAGGGAATATTATGGACACAGACGCTCCCGACAATCGGTTCCGCAGCCTCGGACTCAAGCAGGTCATAAAGCGTTGACTCTTCTTCGATGTCATTTGCTTTGCGCGTTCGTCTTGATTACATAGGACTATAATGGTGTAGGAACAGGCTGCCCAAATTGTCGTGGTTCCCGATCATGGCAGCTGTTTCATCCTGGCAGTGTGCCAGCACGCCAGTGAAGCGGCTTCTTCGCCCTCCCACAAAACCCGTCGACATCCATCGAATATGTAGGCGTTGTCTGTCGACCCAGCATCGCCTCGTGCCGAGATTTATCGCCGACGGTCCTCCGCCGCCAAAGTCCTTTCAAGTGCGAACCGAGGCCTTTGTTCAACGGCACGTCGGACCTGCTCCGGATGAAGAAGAGCTCATGGTGAGAGCGCTAGATCCTCCGGCCAAAGACCTGGAAGACTTCATCAACCAGTCATTGCCACCTGCCATCCGCACCCAAAAGCCCTTGGCGATTTCCAATTCCTCGGGAGCGCAGTCGCCCAACGAGAATGGGCGAGACGAGACCGGCATTGAGAGGACGCTATTAGCGCTCTCTGAGAAGAATTCCCTCTGGACAACGCTCATAGGCTGCGGCTACTACGGCACAAAGACACCGTCGGTGATTCAAAGAAATGTGTTGGAAAACCCGGCCTGGTACACCAGTTACACTCCATATCAAGCCGAGATCAGCCAAGGCCGGCTCGAGTCGCTGTTGAACTTCCAGACATTGGTCACCGACCTGACCGGCCTGGCTATTGCCAATGCCTCGGTCTTGGACGAGTCGACCGCAGCCGCGGAGGCGATGACTCTGTCCCTGAATGCCTTGTCAACCTCGCGGCAAAAGAAGCCGGGGAAATCGTTTGTGGTATCGAAAACTTGTCATCCTCAAACCATTGCAGTGTTGGAGTCGAGAGCGAACGGCTTTGGCATTAACATCGTGGTTGGGGACATCCTCGCTGAAGACTGCAAGCTCGTCAACGAGCAGGGCGACCGTCTCATTGGAGTGTTAGCCCAGTATCCCGACACCGAAGGAGGCGTCTTTGACTTTCAGCACTTGGCAGACGTTGTCCATGCCGCGGGCGCCACCTTTAGCGTCGCTACTGACCTGCTTGCTCTGACCGTGCTCAAAGCCCCGGGCGAGTTCGGGGCTGATATCGCCTTCGGGAGCGCTCAGCGTTTTGGGGTCCCCGTCGGATACGGTGGACCCCACGCGGCCTTTTTTGCCTGCAGCGAAAAGCACAAGCGGAAGATTCCCGGTCGTCTGGTTGGAGTCTCCAAGGATCGCCTCGGACATCGTGCCCTGCGTTTGGCGCTTCAGACGAGAGAACAGCACATCCGAAGGGAAAAGGCGACGAGCAACATCTGCACGGCGCAGGCACTCCTGGCGAATATGAGCGCCTTCTACGCCGTCTACCACGGACCGGCTGGCCTCACCGCGATCGCAAAACGCATATGGGCGATGACGCGGTTTGCACAAAATCTCATCCTCCAACAAGGCTTCCAGATCTCCACTCAAGGGCTTCGCGACGACGGGGCCGTCCTCTTCGACACGGTCGTTGTTGAAGCCAGCCGCGACCGGATCGATGCCGTATTAAGCAAGGCCCTGGAGAACCGAGTGAACCTGAGGACTCTCGGACCAGAGAGAATTGGCTTCTCACTGGATGAGACAACCTCGGAAAAATCTTTGGCAAAGCTCCTTGGTTGTTTCGGCGTTTCCTCGGAACGTTTTCAGTCTGCTTTGAAGTCCCCCGGAGACACGATACGGGTGGATGATGAGAGCGTGCCAGCAGCACTTCAGCGCAAAACCCCATTTTTGACGCATCCAGTCTTCAACCAATATCACTCCGAAACCGAACTCTTGAGGTACATATACCATTTGCAGTTTAAAGACCTGTCTCTGGTCCATTCAATGATACCATTAGGGTCCTGCACTATGAAACTGAATGGCACAACCGAAATGCTCCCGGTTTCCTATCCCGGATTCTCCAAACTGCATCCCTTTGTTCCTGCGAGTCAGGCACAAGGGTACCGAGAACTTGTCGACAGACTCTCCAGTGACCTGGCCAGCATCACCGGAATGCATTCGGTGAGCCTGCAACCGAATTCTGGAGCACAGGGCGAGTTCACCGGGCTCCGGGTGATCAAAAAATACCAGGACAGCAAGAGCGATGGGAAGAAAAGAAAGGTGTGCCTGATCCCCGTGTCTGCACATGGAACCAATCCGGCGTCTGCGGCCATGGCAGGAATGACGGTGGTCCCGATCAAATGCGACACCAAGACGGGCAACCTCGACCTTCAGGACCTGAAAGAGAAATGCGCCAAGCACAAAGACGAGTTGGCGGCGGTGATGGTCACCTACCCCAGCACCTATGGCGTCTTCGAACCCGGAGTCAAGGAGGTCTGCCGCATTGTGCATGAACACGGCGGTCAAGTCTATATGGATGGTGCCAACCTCAATGCGCAGATTGGCTTGTGCAATCCCGGGGACATCGGGGCCGACGTGTGCCATCTCAACCTCCACAAGACTTTCTGTATTCCCCACGGCGGTGGAGGACCGGGTGTGGGCCCGATTGCGGTCAAGGAGCATTTGGCCAAGTTCTTACCCACCCATCCTTTTGTGGACCCGCATTCAAAGCCCGGGCACGAAGAAGAACGTGTCGAGAGCGCCATCTCCCCTGTCAGCGCGGCACCTTGGGGCAGCGCATCCATTCTTCCGATCAGCTATGCCTACATCCAGCTCATGGGGAGTCGTGGACTCGCCCATGGCACCAAGATTGCTCTGCTAAATGCGAACTACATCATGTCAAGGCTGAAGCCGTACTATCCCATCGTATACACGAACGAAAACGGACGTTGCGCACACGAATTCATCCTCGACGCTCGAGGTTTCAAAGACACAGCGGGGGTCGAGGCTATTGATATCGCCAAACGTCTGCAGGACTATGGCTTCCACGCGCCGACCATGAGCTGGCCAGTCTCGAACACCCTGATGATTGAGCCGACGGAATCGGAATCAAAGGAAGAGCTAGACCGGTTCTGTGACGCCCTGATAGAGATTCGAAAGGAGATCAAAGCCATTGAAGATGGCCACGTACCACGAGAAGGGAACGTGCTCAAGATGGCGCCGCATCCTCAGCAGGACTTGTTGAGAGAAGACTGGGATCGTCCATACACGAGGGAGCAAGCTGCTTATCCGTTGCCATGGCTCAGAGAGAAGAAGTTCTGGCCCAGCGTGGCCCGGGTTGATGACGCATATGGGGACATCAACTTATTCTGCACCTGTGCGCCGATCGAGAGCTACGAAGAGACGACAACATAACCAGACAACAAACTCCAAAGTCACCTCAACCACACACCATAGACGCTGACTAGAATGATTATTTCACAAAGCAACCCCCAAAACGATTAGAGTTCAACATTCTGACTAATTGGGCGTCGAACGAACAGAGGGAATCGTCATTTTGGCCATGCCATTTTCTCCCTCGGCCGTCTGCGATTCAACAGCATTTCATGATACCCAGGCGACAAAGACACATAAGATTTGATAAATAAAAGCGATCGTTTTTGATCGCAGATCTCCAGCATATATCTTCGTGTCGCCGTCTATTTTAACACTTCCCCGACTTTCGGGGCTCGTTCTCGTAGCCAATCTCTTGCTCTGCCAACGTCACCCTTCTCCTCCTCCAGGGCTTTAACACACCACTCCAGCTCATACTCGCCTTCAGCTTTCATTAACTCGGCCACGCTTCTGCGTGTCTGACTTCCCTCATCGACACAAAACCTCAGCCCCGATGAGTCACCCCTTGTGAGCTGGTCCATCAGCGGCCGGATCTGAGGCAACGCATCCTTTGCCGTGACGGTCGTGTCTTCGCCAGTGATATTCCTGTGACCTGTCTTGCACCATTGCTCGTTCCGGCACCAGGACTTTCCACAGCCGGCCATCAGCTGTTGAAGAAGCCTCCTTTCGATTCTCCTCCGCAGGGCCTTGCCTTCTGGATCATATGCTGTGACGTAGAGTGGTCCGAAGCATTCGTTACACAGGCCCATCTGTTCTTTCTGGACGCGGGTTTCATCGCCTCTGATGCTCCTGCCGCAGATTCCATTCGCACAGATTCGGGGTTTTGGCTTGGATAAGCGTTCACGGTCATGAAGTCTCAAATGCGTCTTCATGTCACGCAGCCGAATGATTTTATTACAGATGTGGCATTCAGTGGTTCGCGCCCCGTCCCTAAGTTCGTGTGGCGTCAGTCCCGATAAGAGGACTTCGGGTTCGGTGAAAGAGGGATCCTCTGGACCCTGCTGCGGGACAACCAAATGGCAAAATTGACACAGGATCTCTTTCGCCGGGCAAGTCGTCGTCCTGTGCTGGGCCAGAACGGGGAGGTTGAAAGCTTCAAAGTCGCAGGCCGGACACGGCAAAGGCGCCGGAGGATGGAAGACGTGATCGTGCTTTGACCGCGATGCTGCTCCGCTACCATATTCGTCGTCATGAGGACAATGCCAGTGTTCCTTCCAGGCGGTGGAATTCTTCAAGAAGACATTCGAGCACTGGGAACAGGTTATGTTGTTGCGATAGCAGAATGCTTCGTGCAAATGCAACGTGCGCTTGGGAACACGTTGGCGGCAATTCTTACACACCACTTCATCCGGTGATAACGGCGCGTTGTCGTCGGTAACAGAATCACTCTCTGGCTTTTCAGAGGCTCCGGAACTGATTGTGACGGTGAACGGTATTGGTCGACCACCTTCCGTGGAACCGGTGGGATCCTTCCCCCAGGCATGGACGGCGATATTGAGAGACTCCGCTTCCTCGAGGTCAGCGTTCGTGTGCGAAAGCTTTAATCGTTTTGTCGGTCGTACGCTAAAGTCACTGAAGACGTGCTCATCCTCGCGCGGCTTCGACCGTTGTCGAGCCCCAAACGGGCTAATCAGAACGTCGAGACCGGGAAACTGGTCGGAAGACTCTAACAGGATGTCGAGATCTTGGCCTCGATCCCACTGCTGGAGCTCGAAGTCAACATACTCGCCGGGCAATACTCGGCCATGCTCCTCTCGTCCGATTTCAATAGTGCCGCCGGCCGAGCTGCCTTCTGGTGTCCCGGGCGCACGCTTACTCTTCGCAAGCCGCTTATTGAGGGTCTCGCGGGCTTGCTCCTCGTTCAAGGCTTCGATGTCCACTTCCAAATCCGTGTCAACGATGCAGATACCATCTCCGTCGGGCTCAAACTTGTCCACCAGAAATCTGAATTGCTCCTGGCGGGCTCCGGGCACGTTTAGCAGCTCTCCGCGGGTCAGAGTCGTGAAGTTGTCCCGCAGGTAACGTTCGAGGAGGGATTTCCAATCCTCTGGATCGTAGCCTGCCTCCAGGGGACGCAACCGGACATACGTCCCTTTGGGCAATTGTTTCGCGTGAACCGTCACGCTCGCTCCGGTCTCCTCCATACCATTGGTCATCACCACCTCTCCGGTGGGTGTGCTGTCGCGCGTCGGCGAACCGCCATCTTGCAGGCCCAGAGCCTCTCGTAAGAAATCGCTCAGGCCCACCTGGTCCTCCTCCGCTGAGAACTCCCGAATGCCGGCATACACAGCTCTTCCGGTGCGAGGATTGACGAGTCGAAAGGTCAAAGGATGCGGCAGCTGCTGTTGGCGATCGGAAAATGCTTCCCGAGCCTGGCGTTCGGCTGCAAAAGAGTACGGATTAAAAGGATCAAAGGTCGACGTCCAGTTCCTTGAGACATTGTTCTGAACGGACACGATGGGGGCAGCGGCTAGGAGAGCCTCGAGTGCCGACTGTGGCAAGGTAATCTTGTCGCCGACAAGTTTCCGGTTGGGTGGTGCTACCTGTAGCTGCGCCGACCACTTCAAGATATTCTGAGCCGGCGATGCCATGTCTTGTAATTTGAGAAGGGAGGCACGATATGGCGAAGCTGACATCAAATGAAGCCATTGTGAGTCGTATATTAGGCCCAAAGGTGACGTGCCTTCCAGAACACTCGAAGTCGGTTACAAATCCTTATCGATAAGCACGCCAAAGCGGCGGTGGCGAGGAAAGCTGTACAATGCTTGCCCCATTGCAAGAGTATAGGCAAGGCAGCGTCATGCTAAATGGAGACATGGCGAGAAGCTCCATGTCAGGAACGGAACCGTCTCATCTCTGTCGTCAAATCTGGGCAGGCCAAAATCCTCCTCTATGCCGTGCTATGAACCAACTTTCCACACTTTGTGGATAGAATTCATCCAAGACCGAGTCCCATGTCGACGTGGCCAAAATGAGATTCCAAGCTCACCACGCCACGGAAGTTGTCTCTTCCCCTCAAGGCCCTAAATCATGTATCGATACCCCTTCTGGAGCCTTCTGGCGGCGGCAATATCGATTCCTTCAATGTCAGCCGTCTTGCGCAACTTGGCGAGATCCTTCTCTGTCAATGGGACATCCTCATTCTCCATTCTCGCCAATTGGGCGTTCTGTCTGGTGAGCTTGATCCGCAAGATAATGGCCATGCAGGCCGCGAGTACCTGCAGGCCGATATTAATGCCGAGCGCAAGGTCGTAGTGCGGCGCGTCCCGTGTTCTGTAGGTGAAGGGGGTCCAGATACTGGCGCTGTTGCCGACCGAGTTGATAAAGGCGTATGCCGCGGCACGCTTTGCTGGCGGGCGAGGAATCGCGTTCGCGATCCAGGCGTAGCAGGTTCCGTTCATGGCGAATACGAAGATCATGAGGAAAAGTGAAAAGTATCGCGGGCCGAAGCTGTCGGTGGTCATGAAAACGATCCAGCCAACGATCGTGATCGGAATGGGGTACATAAAGAACCAGAATCGCTGACCGATTCGGTCCGATATCAGGCAGTGGGCCATGCTGTAGAAGACCATGAACATGTACGGCGGGGCGCACAGCAGGAGCGAGATGATGTGGTTGTAGCCCAAGGTGGCGGTCAGCGTGGGGAAGAAATTCTGGAATCCTGCCGCGCCAGTGATGGCCATATAGGCGATGGCCAGTATGTACGTCTTGGAGTCTTGGAATGCCAACTTCATCCCCTTGATCTGAGACATGCCGCCCGCCTCGTCAACATCCGCTTCGGCAGCTTCAATGGCCAACCGGCGGTTGGCCACGTTCTTCATCTCTGCTGAAAGTGCCCCCCAAGTGTCGGGAAAGTCGGGGAGGACGACGCAAATGATGAGGCCAATGAGGCACGTGACGCTGCCTTCGATGATGTAGAGCCATTGCCTGGGAGAAACCGTTAGCGCCTCTGTCGGCGGAACAGTTCAAGTTGGCGATACCATGCGGACAGGCCACGCTTGCCCGCGAGGCCGCTCAGAATGCCCGCGGCAATCAGGTTGCCGAAAGCACCACTAATTAGAGAGCCAGAGTAGAAAATGGCCATTCGCAGACTCAGTTCTTTTTTGGTGTACCATTTGGACAGATAAAACAACACGCCGGCAAAGAACGGCGCCTCTGGATGAGATCAGTTGACAGACCAAGATAAGGACGAACTCGGTCAACCGAGGCGCGCTCACCAACCAGCCCGAGCATGAACCGACAGGCGACGATGCCACCATAGCTCTTGACCTGGGACGTCAGCGCCGAAACGAGTCCCCACGCGCAGACGAAGAAGCCCAAGTAGAGCGAAGGTTTGCCCAAATGGTTGAGCAAGAGATTCGATGGCACTTGGGCAAGGATGTAGGCGACGAAGAGAATCGAGAGACCTGACACAGACGTGAGCTCCTACCATGACGGCAGGGTCATCCATACCAGTCTGGTATTGGTCACCGTGCAGGTGCAAATCCTCCTCCAGGCCTTGGAGCCGAGCCGCAGCATAGTTGTTTCTCCACGGGAACGGTCAGCACAACGACGCCCACACGGCAGGGGGACCAGGGGCTTCTTCTTCGTCTTCTCACCGATCGATATAGTTCATGAGATAGACCAAGATGATCAAGGGCATGATCAAGCTGTCGATTCGACGCACCAACTTCTTCTCGATGTGACGCTCCTCCTCGGTGAGCTCGCCAAAGTGAACAGCCTCATCGTGAGAAATGGCCGCCTTCTCGCCAAGCAATTCATGGTCAAGGACGGTCGGGGTTGCCATGGTGGAAGCCGAACGATAATGAAACCGTCAGGGAGGGAACGAAGGAGAGAAAAGTGGGAGAAGTGGTGGTCACCTTTATGCCGAGCGGTCGTCATACCTTTGAAGAGCGGAGGACACCTCGTGCCACATCCACCCCGTATGGGGTGGCAATGGGGGTGTCGCCGGTCTGCCCACATGGTCACGAAGGCACGAGTCAAGGCTGGCGATGTGGAGAGAGAAGGGCATTGGGGGAGTAAGTTCAGACCTGTCCAGATCAGACCTGGCCCAGACCACTTGGGCCAGAACTGATGGACGCGATGGGACGGCGACATGCCGACGGATCAGCATGGACATGAGGCGAGCATCGTTGATTTGCGGTCCTGGTTGTTGCAGATGGTGGCAGTCGTGGTGACGGTTAACTGACCTGGGAATTGAACCTTGGGAGTGGACATGTGCCAAGTGCGCCGCGCATTCATCCTACTCGTTCTTGATCTCCTTCCCCGCTGCCGATCTGCGACGGTACTACTCTTTGATGAGCAATGTGCCACATTGCCTTGTCCTTCTGCCTGACACCAATACCACGAGCGCAACCTCGATCCCTACTCGGCTCCACACCCACCCCCGCGCCGTGCATCATGATTCAGCACGGGTCCAGTGTGGGCGTCGGCAATTGCTACGTCGGTGCCGTGCCCGACTCACCGACGAACAATTCTCCCACTAATCCGTATACACAGTGTCGATTCCAGGTGCCGACCGCCGTTCCTGACTAGAATCCCCATCCGGCCTTTGTTGATTCTAGAGCTGTGGGTCGTGTGGTCTGATCCACAAAGACCATTCTCATCCACGGGTAAGGAACATCCCCGCACACCCTACAACCCTGGTTCGGTAGGTTGCAACGGAGAGATGTGATATTTCGCCTCCGGCAAAAGGATTACCCTCGTCCTGTAAAGGCACGTGGCCGTCGGCATGCGGTTATAACCTCGCCAGATCGAGATTCATGGTACCGAGCCCGAACAGGCTAAAATATTGAGCAAGCGGATAATTGTGGTGGCCAAGGGGCATGGTTAGTGCAAATACTCATGCCAAAGTAGTAAGGACTCGGACGCAGCCTGTGAAGCGCAGCTCAGAGATGGCGGGATTTGCCTGCCGGATTCTGGACTCTGGTCAGATTGTCGACCTGGCTGACGGGCGGCATAAGCATCCGTGATTGTGGGGTAGGCAAGGATTTGACGCCATTCCCCGGCTCACTTGGACATAAACTTTAGAGACGGTGATATCCATTGTTTTTCGATGCTGTATGGTAGAGACGGTGATATCCATTGTTTTCGATGCTGTACTGCGGTCGTCTCAAACCTCGACATCGATGCCAAAAGATATCGACGCGGCAACACAGATATCTCTCTGGAAGCAGGCACATTGTCTGGACTTTATTTCAGACGAACCTTAATCTCGGTCCGAGCCTGACCACCTCATGAGATCCCGAGGTTTCACCTCCAGGTGCAATACCGGACGATGCCCCCATCTGATCTTCGGTTTGTAGAGGAGATATCGAGACGAGCAAGGGGAATCGCACCGTTATCTCCCTGTCGACTCTGGCCGATTAAATATTGGGACTGAGCAGATCGTACTTGACACACATTTCGACACTTTCGGCAGAAGCCTGGAAGAACCGGCGTGCCTCCAGGCCGACCCAGATCTTCAACAGCGAAAAGTCTCCCTCTTTGACACTCTTCAACACAGCACCCGGATCGGACGATCCCAACTGTCTCAAAATCGGTAATGCGCTCTTGAAAAGGTCCAGCTGCGGGTCCAAGGTTCGGCCGATGCCTTCGAGAAGGAGAATGGAGATGACGACATTGACGAAATCGCCCTCCATTCGGACATGATGAGACCGGACCATGCCCAGGACTTCCGACAGGACATCACCGATCTTAATGTTGCCGAGGGCGAAAGTTTGCCCTTTCACAGCCAGCACCAGGTGTTGCATTTTCAGTGCAAAGACGTCGCCGTCGATCACGGCATCAGGCTGACGGCAACGCTCAATCATCAGTTCACCCGCCTTGTAGCCATCGAATTCGGCAAGGGCACGGAAAAGATCGAGGAAATTGGTCCGATTAGTCGCGTTGAGCTCGGTCACGAGGCCGGTGTCGATAAAAATGAGTTGAGGTCGGTAGCCTTCGCTGTCCACCTGTGCGAGGGCCGAGATCCACTCGGACTGGTGGCCCAGGTGCGGTCTGAGCCGCGATAAGACCGCCTCGGACTCGTCGATCTCGGTGGGTGTCGACGGCTGCGTCGGATCCTGCCTCGATATGGACGGGAGATGGACGTCTGGCTTCGTCGGTTTGTAGAAATTGACCATGATGTTGCCCGGGTGGAGGTCGGCGTGAACGAAATTGTCTATCAAAAGCATGTGAAGAAATGCGTCGAGGCCTTCGTCGGCGATTTCCTCCTGGAAAACGCCGCCACCGGACTGGAGAAAGGCTGCTAGTGGAATTCCCTGGGCAAATTCCTCCACCAGGACGTTGCGTGTCGTGTAGTCGGCATAGGGGAATGGAAACCAGACCGTCGTTCGATTTTGGAAATGCCGGCGGAAGACAGACAGGTTGGCGGCCTCGATGCGCAAGTCGAGTTGCAGTCGCATCATTTCGCCAAAGTTGGCCACCTCATTCGGCAGGTCCAGCCACTCCAGGGTGGGCATGGCGTTGATGATAGCAGCAAAGACGGCCATGATCTTGAGATCACGATGGACGTGTTTCTCCACATGAGGATGCAGAACCTTGATCGCAACGTAAGCCGAAGGCACCCTTTGCGGACTGGACTTGACCAGCGCATCGACATTTCGTCTGATTCGGTGACTTAGTCTCTGCATCTCTTGCAAGTCCAGGTCCATGTCGTCCGGTTTGGCAATGTCTGGCCTCAGTCTCGCTTTGTATACTTGCGCAATCGCCCCCACTCCCAGCGGTTCATCGTCGAATTCAACAAAGATCTCTTCAAACCTTCTCCCGCCAAACGCTTCTCGGATCGTATTCTGCGTGTGTCGCAAAGAATGCGCGGGTGCGTTGGAGTGCAATCCCGACATGATCCTGCACACCTCTGCCGGGAAGATATCCGATCGTGAGGCGGCCCACTGGCCCAGCTTGATAAACGCGGGACCTGCGCGTTCCATCGACGCCACCAGAAATCCATACCACCAAATTGCACCCGCCCGTTCGTCATCTTGCTCTTTCCTTCGAGGCCCGAAGAACATGACGGGCACGGTGACGAAGACAGGAACGAAGATGACCACCAGGTGCAGAAAGCGCACGCTTGTTGCCAAAGGCTCGTAAATATATTGATCGAGGACGTAGATTATCCCTTTATACAGTCGCCGCAGTCCACGTACGTCCGGAGGCACTTTCTTGCTGATCTCTTCCCTGGAGGCTGCCAGCATTTGTTCCTCGTGTGTCTTGCCCTCCTTGTTCTTTTCCTCCCTCAGCTGCATGAGGAGGGCCGGTGTGAGCGCTGCAGCTGTCGCGGCAAGAAGGACATTGCCAGGTCTTTGTCGGGGATCCTTCAAGCGATACTTTTGAACCCATCTCGAGCAGAAGGGCGGACGACTCGGGAGCGAGTAGAAGATATTGGTGAAGCCCCGACGACCGCATATGCGGCCAAATAGAAATGCCGACCTCATCAGAGACCAAATAATGCCGGGATCATCGTGGATGCATCTTCAAACGAGGGTGAGGTTGCGGCACGACGGAACGAGCGTGTTGACGTTGGAACAAAATGTTGCTCAACAAGTTCGTCTGGAAGCGCACCCCGTGATGACGTCAATGCAGCTCTGCCACAACATGTAGGTGAACTGCTTGCTCATTTCGGGTACTCTATGTGCAACAGCTGTCCCAACGAGAGTCCTCATCGCGCCATTCATGGCACCTTTATTGGCCTATCTGCCATGGTGTAGATGAAGTGCTTAGGGAGCAACTCGCTCAGCCCTGCTCCTAGAAATGTGCCACACTAACAATGTGAATGCGGGTATCAGGTCCCGGCAGTCCGATCGACAATATGTTCAGCCAACTTTTACAACATGAAAGAACACCGTCGCAACTACTGCTCCTCCCCATTCACACTGCTCCTCACCGTTCACACTGATCCTCATACTCCTTTCACGGCACCGCCATCAATCCTCACAGCAGACCCTGTCAACCAATGGGCCGCAGGAGACAGCAAGTATGCGACCAACTCGGCGACCTCTTCCGGCTGACCGTATCGACTGATTCCGCTGCGCTGGAGGAATTGGCGAGTCGCGTCATCCTTGCTCAGTCCGTTTGCTCGCGCACTTTCTTCGATGATCGTTGTCAGACGCTCTGTGACCACAGGCCCAGGCAGAATGCTGTTGACCTGTACGCCATCTCCAATACCTCGATCCGCGAATGCTTTGGCAATCGCAATGACTCCCGCGTTGACGACGGCGAGCGCGGCATTTGCTGCTTTGGGGGTCTCGGCCGCGACCCCAGCCATGAACAGAACAGATCCTTCGGCCGCTTGGAGATGAGGCCACGCCTCTAAGGTCAGCCGTCTGGCGCCATGAAGTTTCAGAGCCGCCGCCTCGTCCCATTGCTCGTCGGTCATCTGGAAGAGATCGATCGGCGGCACAGCGCCCGCATTGTTGAACACGGCATCAATTCTCCCAAATTCTTGGATGGTGCGAGTGACGACCGTCTTTGCAGCTTCGGGCGTCGAGAGATCGGCGGCGATGGCGAGCGCTTGAGCTCCGGCCTTTTGCACTAGCGATGCTGTTTCTGCGAGTTTCGTCTCATTCCGTGCGACCAGCACAATGCTGGAGAAGTTCGACGCCAGGCGGACTGCCGATGCAGCCCCGATGCCCTGACTCGCACCTGTTACAATGGCAACGCCCTTGGCCATTTGAATGTTCGAATTCTGCTTCTGAAGTTCCGCAAAAATGGCCTTCTGTGAGCCGTATAATAGCCGCCGTTTGTCAATGGGGCTTGCACCAGAGTCTCACCGGTGCGATGTTGCGAAAGATGACATATCCGATGTCGCAATATCGGCTCGGTCCACGCTAATGCATGTCAAGAAAAGAGCACTGGACGGTTCTAGTATAGCGCTGTTCATCGTCCAGTTTGGAGCACCGTGAGCGTGAACCATTTGTCTTTTTTCACTCAACTCGCAGGTGTCCTATTATTCGGCTTGACGATAATAAGCAGGGAGAATGAGTTGGGGGATCAATCCAAGGCACAATGATTATTTTTCAATTTCACATATGCACGGCTGGATGGCCTATGATGACCGAGCGATGTGAATTGGTCCATTGATTAACCATCTCAGAGTAGCCAGCGGTGTTTTGGCGGCGGTGTTGTAGAAGTGTTGGACGCGGTTCTATCACGTGACTCTTTAGACGCACACATATTCAAATTTTGTTCAACTCCACTGCATATAACCTCAGGGGCATAGTCGATTGCTCGCTGATGGCAGTCATACGGCATTCTCCAACATCGCAAGTGCCATGGATTCCGATGTGCCACGGAACTCGTCATAAAACGCGTAATCGGCGCCGGATTAAACAATCAGCGAACCAATCTTGTGTCTGCAACCTCAAGCAAGTGACATATCATGCATTCTGACGGGTCTCAGTGATCTAGGCAGCACGCCACAATCACCTTATCCTTAGACAAAGGTCCAATTGATACAGAGAGTCGTCAGCGACCAGACCGATATAGATTCTTCATATTCATCGTGGCCAGCCTGCAGGCACAGGTCAGCGTCTTAGCTGATGCCCCCACGAAATATGCTCACAGCGAGCAGGTTATTGCTCAGCCATCGCTTGTGCAGACCTCTGCTCAACACAGAGCTGACTATGGCGGCATCTGGCCTCGGGACTGGGCTGATGCATGAAGGAGACCAGGGCAGTCATAGATCACAGACGGCATTGATTGGACTGGATCAGGTGCTATCGTGGATTCGCCCACCCACCCAAGATTCAGGGCAGCAAATTTACACGTCATCAGTCTTGGCCCTTCGCATGGCCGTGATTGAGAAGAAAAGCAATCGACTACGGTAGGCTCTGCTCGCCATTGAAAGTTGAAGATCAACCCTGGATCGAGTTGCTCCCACCAAGACGAAAGGGGTTGGGGCTGAGCATATTATGTACGCATGCCTCTGTCCATGCACTCCTCCTTACACATACACTGGTCATAGCGCCAAAAACGCCATGACTAGGTGGGGAAAGCCTGATCACTGTTGAGCATCTTAAAGGACCTGCGACGGACATCTCGACCCGGCCTTTGACTCTTTCGAAAAAACTTGGGGGAAGATTGTCCCAAAGATCCTATATCCCTTACGGATCCGACAGGCGCTGATATTGTCTCTCGGCTACTAGCTCCTCAGCAAGAAGCCCAGCTGTATTCGCATGGTCGAGAGATCTCTCTTTCCATGTGAGAGAGTCAGCAAACTATGCTTGCAGTCTGCGTCCACACAACCGTACACCACACATAGCGAACGAAAAGACGATGGCCAAGAAGTTGTGCTCTAATTGTGGCGAAGTCCACCCTCAAGTTGTGGGAGAATATTCGACCAACTGTGTGACCATATCGATCTGGTGTCAAGGCAAACCATGGCGTCCTTCAACATCAGACATGCACTCGAACAACATCTCGCTCGTGGTGAAATTGACCAAATCTCCAAGCGACCGCGAAGCCCTACGCCATCACATATGGAGCAGGTTTCACACGCTGACGGCGAACATCACCCAAGAGAGGAAGCGAATCTTTGCCATGGACCAGTCAAAGGGAAGACTCAGGGCAGAAGCGCCGGTCCTGTGGCTGCGGTGGACTGCCGTCGACGGCCGTCATGGCCAGACGAGAAACGAAACGAATTTTGCGACCATCTGGGAAGAGCTTCTCGACGCTAGAATCGGCGTCCACGACTCCAGGATACCGATATCCTGGTTGACACTCCGAATACCTGATGATGGTTGAATGGACGTTTCCACAAGATACAAGACCCGCCGTCTGTGGGAGCTGCTCTTTGCTCCGGCCCGATTTGAACGTGTGAGAATTGACGGCTCTTGGAACGCTGTTCTGGAAATGCAGATGGTCCTCATGCAGGCGAAACGAGGCTTCTTGTACAACCGGCGCATACAGCCAGTCCCTGATCCTGGAACCAGCTCCGCTGAGGTGTCCAAACAAGCAGGACACTGGCAATTTGGTGCCGAGAGGGAGTGCAGAGGCTTCAGAAGTACAGCGACAATATGATACGCTCTAGAGACTCGGCACTTCACGTCCCAGGTTAGAGGAGATCAGGACGAGACTGTTCAATGCACCTCTATTGACAATTTAGCCCTATTGACCAGATTTGCATTCCCGGCCGCCAACCGCTCTGACCGCTCAATCCGGTCTTTGGTGATTGGCTCACGAGCATCAATATCTCAGCAATGGTTGGGAGATCACTTGACGACTGCGGTATCCAGTCGGGAATTCAGCCGTCACGTTGAGCAAGTTTCCACTCGAAGACCGCCACGATACAGTCTTATGGTCAAGCCCATACGACAATGTGAAAGCCTAGCAAAATGGCCGACAGCAGACCTGCAAAGAGAGAGCCACGCCAGAGGTCTGCGCCAACATGGGCCATTGACGAACTTGACGCCGCAGCAGCAGGAGCCGTGGCGCTTGCCCCACTACTCGAGGCCGCACTGGCCGAAGGAGACGTTGAACCGTTGACCTCTGGGTTCAACAAGGATATGCTCACACCCGTGTCATTCTTGCAGAGGCCTTGACCGGCCTCTAGGAATGTTGCATTGGAACTGAAGGTGATGTCGGCACACTACAAAGGACCACCAGTCAGTCATGACTGTTCGTTTGCTCGCAAATCTGAATTATGACTGGTGGAATGTTGTTCCGTGCCAGCAATGTCACTTACATTGTAAAGAGCGGTGCCACTGTCGCCGACGGTGATGACCTGCAGAGTCGCATTTGTTCCATCCGAGAGGTCCAGACCGAGGTCAGATGGGATGCGAAAGTCCGGGAAGCACAAAGTGCCATTGCCCGTCTCGTTGTATGGCATCGAGTTCAAAGAGATGTTGAAGGTTGAGGTGTTGGTGCCCAAGCCAAGGTTCAACCACATGTACGTGAAAGGATGGTGAAAGTCGATGACGAGCGAGCCGCCAGTGGGGGACCAGACCGTCCGGTTGCCGGCATCTCCAGTCGAGTTTATCCCAGCACCTAAGAGAGGTCGAGTCAGTCCGTTGGCTTTCGGAAACCGGTCATATCAGCGAGGACCAACGTACACGGAAAGATATATTGAGAGGCAGGAGGAATGAATGAGTCGCCTCGCCACGGCGGGTATACCAGCTCAAAGTGTGCCGTGGCAAGCTGAGCTAATATGGGCAAGAAGAGGACTGCAAGCGGGGACGGCATCATCTCCAGTCAAGGTTGTTCTCAACGGGCAAAATACAGGACGAAAATCTTGATGAAGCTCCAGCGCCGGTCTGGTACCAAGATGGAAAGAGCAAAGAAAGTCATAAGCAACGGCAGGAGGAGCATACGGTCTTATGCCTGGACAGCACACTTTCTTTTTTCTTTCCCTCCACCGCGCCTCCTTCCCTCCGGACGATGCTGTCGGCAGTCAATACCGATGAAAACGAGGCCAGCTCGCATTAGAGTCTTGGAGTCAACGCGCTGTTCTCTTTCGAGGCGTGTCCTTTTGAACATATCAAGTTAGTATACGGATGGCTTGCAGCCAATGCTCTCCCATGCTCACTTTGCTTGGCAACCCGGTGCAAAGTTCCGGGACAGTCACCGTGATTGGCTGGAAGAAGCTCAAAACTTGCTCAGCATGGGACTCTTGGCTCTCCTTTCTTGGCTGTTTCTCCCCGGCCTGTTGTTAATGTGCTCACAGGTTTGACTTCTCCGGATCTTCATGTGACACTTGAACAATGGTTATGAGACAGCAATTGCTAGCGCAACGACCTGCAGGTTCCTGAAGGGACGGGCTTGGCTACTCGATATGGACAATTAATCAATTCATCTCGAGCCCGGCCGAGTTTACAGTCCCGTCCTTAATGGCCTGCGTTCTGATCAGATTGGAAAATGCCACTAATATCCACGAACGGATGACAGCATAGGTCTATTCATTGCGTGTCAACAATCTCTCTCCAACGTGCCGAAAGCTTGGAAGGTTGCTGGATGGACAAACCTCGCCCAATGACAGAAACTGGTCTTGCAGGGATGAATCCCTTTGTCCAAAGTTCCATCACCGTAGCATTTAAAGAACGGCTCGCTTAGCAGGTATGTCCACCGATCCATTTGCTGGAATGACAGTAAGCTTTCGGCAATTCCGGACACTGACCTCTTACCGCAGCACGACCCCTGACAACGCCGTAGCTCACAAAACGACTTCATCTGCATGAAGAGGCAGAAGGTCGAAAACCGGCCACAATCATGCCCAAAAATCGGCCGCAATCAAGCCCACATCCGCCAGTCTGAGCCCGGTCCCTTGCATACTCAGAGCACGGCGTTCCCTGATGGTCCATCGGCCAATCGCCGACAGTGGCATCCAGCGACCTTAGCGCGTCAGAAACTTGCTCAACCCCCTCTCTTGTCCCCTTCTCGAGGCAGAGGTGCATTCAGTCCCGTCGTTGGAGTCTACTAGCAGCGTGGTGAAGGCACGAGTCGACCTCGTCATTGGATGCCATCCATCACATGCCCGAGGAGAGTGGACGGAGCAGTCTGATCCAAAAGGTTGAAAAAGGCCGTGGCCAAGACACCAGCTCATGTCTCTTCTTTCGACTGCAACTAATTAGCACTCTTGTCACTCACGTCCAGTGTGTCTCTGGGTCGGATCCAAGGCAATACTAGCCAATCCCTACCCTATTACTTTCGGACGTTGCACTATATACACAGAAACAGGACACTACTCCAACAGGGTACCGCCATGTTGAGCGCGATCACATCTCTCCTTGGCGTCACCTGCCTCCTCTCCTTCCAGGCGACCGCCCACTTCATCCTCCAGTATCCACCGTCTCTTGGCTTCGACGATGATACCGAGTCCACGGCTCCCTGCGGCGGCTTTACCGTCTCGTTCAACTCCTCTGACGCCTCCGTGCCCATCGGTGGGTTCCCCATCTCCATGCTGAGCACCCATCCGGCGGCCGACTGGCTGTTCCGTGCCACTCTCGACCAACAAGCCCCGTTCAACTGGACGAACCTGCTCCCAGTGGTTTCCGAGGTTGGGCTGGGCCAGTTCTGCATCCCAGACTTTCAGACTCCGTCTGATTTCTCCGGCAAGTCTGGTGTGCTGCAAGTCATCCAGCACGGTCCCGATGGGATCCTCTATCAAGTATGTTTTCCTATTATCCTTGGCTGTTCCAACCAATGGCCTTCCCACCAGACCTTCCACCGCATGTTGATATGTTTTTCTCTCTCATATACCCGGCTAACCACGCCCTTGTCTAGTGTGCTGCGGTCAACTTCGTCCCTGGCATCAACACCACCGTCAGCTCCAGCTGCCAGAATGTTACTGGCCTGACCGCTACCGTTACCAACCAAACCGACATTTTCTCGTCCTCCAGCAGTCCTTCCTCCTCGGGAGCCTCCACGTCCACGGCGAGCAATACCGCCTCCGCAACGGCCGCTGCATCTCCCACGTCATCATCCAGTCTTGCTGTCCCTGTGACAGTTCCGGACCTTTGGATTGGCCTCGTGTTGGCGGCCGCATTCAAACTGTTTTCTCTCGCGCTATAACGAAGCGGAAGGGGACACATTGCAATCATTCGTTTATCCTGACCCGAACACCAAAAGCTGACCGTGGCGTGCAAACCTGGAAATGTGCAGCGGTGTGCCATAGTCCTCCCGCCTGGCACTAAGATTGTCTTTGCCGTCCATATTTCTTTACTCAACCAGCCATATCATACCGAACTCTACTGCAACAAAGTTGCTTCAAATACTAGGAATCCTCAATGAAAAGGCAAAAGCTCTTCGTCTGCCTCCTCCCTGCCTACTTCTTTTTTTAGCTTTAATGTTTCCCCTCACCATCCCATATATGTTTTATGCTCTCAAACTGGAAGTGTGGTGCACCGCATTGCCTCTCGGATACTTTCGTCTACGCCACGCTTCCAGGCTGCAATGATAGCTCATTCGCCTTCCTCTTCACTTTGTCAACGATACTCTCCCTCTTGCCGCTCTTCTCGGCCTCCTCCGTTCGAAGCTCTCGTTCATGGGACTCTCGCACCTTCTGCAGTACCCAGAAGTTATACATACAGAACAAAGCACCAACCACGCCGATGCAGGAGGAGGTAAGGATTGCGGTGATCTTGGCAATGACGCTCCAAACACCTTTCTGCGCCGTGTACACGTTGACTATGGTTGTGAGGAGACCGGCAACCGAGTTGAGAAGAGCAGGTCTGGTCAATCAGGTCAGTACCGGCGACGTTCACCCATGTCAATGTCAGAAACTTACAGGAAAATCTTGTTGATCAGCCAGACATAATTTGCCCTCCAACGCCACCAAAGCCAGAAACAACCCAAGCCACCAATCAAGCAAAATGTGCCCGCCAGCCACAACAAGCCGATGTTGGCAATTGAATGGACAATGGCATGTGCTATTTTGTTTGAATCGTCTTCGTCCGCGTTCTTGAAGACGTCCGAGTTCTTAAACGACGTGAAGGTGCCTGGCACAACGAGAAAGCCCGCAAGCAAGATCCAGGTAAAGAGGCTGGCCAGGACGTTGTGCAGGCTCGGGATCCGATCTAGATGCAAGAGCATTTCCATGTATCTGGTTTGCACCGACGGCACGCGCGCCAGTTGTGGTCGTGAAGGCTGTACAGACGCATAGCTGGACGCAGGAGGAGGTTCAGAATACTGCTGATAGACCATAGTCTGATCGGAATCTCCTTTCTTTAATGATGGCGAGCGGGAAGGTATCAAATGAGCCGTATTGGGTCTGTTCAACGTCACCTGGTCGTGGTAGTCTCTGCTGTCGACAGAGTCAATGGTCGAGAGTGAGGGCAGCGATGTGTGAACCATTGGCCGGTTTTGACCGAACATGGAGTTTGGAGCAAGTAGCGGTCGTTTACTGCGGAGGGGTGGACAATTGTAGAGCGGACAAAGAAAATCTGAACCGAAGCACGGCAGTCAATAGCTCTTTGACGAGCATTGTCACTCTCTAAGAAGTAGTGTGAAATCTCTCCTGGCGATGCTTAACTATCACGTCGAGAACTGAACCTTTTACTCTAACTTGAAGCAACATGCTTCCAGATCTGAAACAGGATCATCATTGAAGGACTGCGAGACGACGCACAATGCACCAGTCCGCTCACGGACCAGATAGTTTAGAATTTGCTATTCACGGATCGGAACGTTATTTGCAAGCGGATGTTCGCTTCCAGAATGAACGGTTGGTGGTTGTGGAAGCATTCCGGATGGGCTGAAACCGGCGCCAAATTTAGCCGCCAGTGTCACGTGCACCATAGCCACTCATCCCTGAGTCGGGCTTGTTCGTTATTGTCCTTGAATGTCTCTCGTACCCAATCGACATACTTCGGGAAGGTGTGTATCGTGCCGTGCTGGAGCATATACATTCGGCGCATTCGTCCTGTGAGGTAGGATGATGCCTGCTGGACCTTCTCAATCTCGTCGGCCCAGTGGTTTCTTCGTTCATGGAACGAGTTGTAGAGGGTGAGCGGTTTCGACTTCGTGTAGACCTTGGAGGCCCTGAGCATCGCCTCGCTCCTGGGCGGAACAGAGACGGCGTTCGAGGGCTCGGTCCCGATCACCCACTTGAGGGGGCCGGGCTCCATGGTCATGATCATGTCGATCATGGTCATTGCGTCCACGTCCGCGTACGTCGACTCGCACACCGAGATGACCACGTCGACCACCACTGCATGATCAAGAACCCCGGGACCCAGTTTTCGAGGTCTCGTATGTGGTCATCGAGCTTTCCGTTGCTCCGGTCACCATCGTAGCTCTTCGGCTCCTTGGGTTTTGGCCTAGAGCCCGCCTGAGGGGTTTGTCCCAAGGTGTTGTGAGCCTGTAGGTATCCCTGGACGGCCTCTCCTAGCTGAGTAAGACGGGCAGGCCAAATACTTGTCAAAAATTGACCTTGCATGCCGATGAGATCGATCGCCCATCTATCGAAGATTTAGAGACCGCTATTCGTGAGGGTCTGCGGTTCCTCTCGCTCCAGTCTGGGTCGACTCCGTTGAGAAACTTGACATTGAGGGCATAAGGATACGTATGACTTGATGTCTGGTACTGCCACCACCCGGCCGGTTATGATCCCAAGGATCCCCGGGTGGCCAAGGTGTCCGTATTCGTTATGCATCCGTTCCAGGAAGTCAGTTCGGAGTGCCTGTAGTGTATATGGGCTCCGGTGGCCATCTTCCACTCGATAGAGGAATCCATCCAGGACCGTAAAGAGGTGCTGGTTCTCGTAGATGTCCTGTTGGCAATGGGCTGGGGGTACCGTGCCGTTTTGCAGGAATTCGGTCATGTAATAAGCCCATTCGTCCTCTTCCATGCCGCAGATCATTGTGACTTGTGACGCAAGATTGCGAGGCCTTCACCCATCAAGTCAAGGCGCCGACTGATGGCATCGGGAACGACTTGTTCCCTCCCTTTCCTGTGGTTGTCGCGGTCATTCATACCCTTTCTGATGGTGTCCTAGGGCACCCCCACTATGAAGAAGCGTTTTTGATCTAGGAGAGATTGATGAGTTCCACAGCGACTTTATGGTTGATTCGCTAACCTCGCAGCTATTAGTCGCTGTCTTGATCATCTATCTCGCTGCGAACGCTAACGCGAGACATTTGGTCGGATGTCTCCCGGATTGAGCATGAATGGAAGAGCACGTTTCGAGTGGGACGAGGAAATGAGAGCATGTTAACGGGTCCCGAGGTGGCGAGCTTTCGTCCTGCAGACAGGCATGGGGGCAGGGATGCTGGATTCCGGCCGGTGAACTTCCACCCTCTATATTCATTGCTGTTTCTAGCACCGAGCATGATTTGAAGTGCCCGGACGATTTAATTACCCCTACCATGCGAGAATAAACGAAATAACTACACTCTTGCTACCTCCTAACCCGCGCTGTAGTTGCTGCTTGCGCATCCAAGAACAAGATGTGTCACATGCCTCTCCTAAATCCCTGTGGGGCGAGAGCTTTTGCTAGCTGTAGTCTGACCGACCCAGCTACAGACCGAACAATGGTTGGGCTGGAGACGACCGTCCATCGCTTCCGCACACCTTCAGCGGGCGAGCCGAGACGTGCAACCTATTCTTCTTTGACATCCCTCGCTGTCTGTACCTTTTGCGGCAGACCGAGCTCAAATTCACCTCGCAAGACTCTGATCAACATCATGGCGCGGTCGCGGCCGACCGCTGTGTCCTTGCCGAGATCAAAGACCACGTTGACTATTGTCAGCGCGGCCACAAAGAGCCACACATCTCCTCCCTTGATCCCCTTCCACCAACGATGTTTGACTCCCACTTTCCACAGCGAGTCCACACTAGTCCTCGCAGCATACAATGCATTGGCATGCCCCGCCGGCGTCCTGTCCAGGAATTGGAAGGCTCCGCCGAGAAGACCTCCGAGGAAGAATCGGAACCGCGGCAGGAATGAACGCGGCAAAATGGCGGCAAAGAGACATATACTGCCCCAGGAAGTGCCAATGATTCCCGAGATGGCCAATGCCGTTCTCAAAACCTGCTGTGATAATTGATTGAGCGAGGCGATGGGCGACTGCACGAACGCTTTGTACCTGGGCAGCGAAAGGGCACCGTAGTATATGGCAAAGAGCCGCGCCAGGCGCGGAAAGGCCAGGAGGTTCTGGCGCAAGTATGCCACGAAGCAGGAAAGCTCTGACGGGTGAATCAGAGCGCAGGAGAGATGCTGGTGTGCCGGATGGGCGCGCGACGTGATGGGGGAGATGACCGGGTCAATCGTCCTCGGAAGGGGGTGGAGATCGGCTGGATGGAGGATCGGTGAAACGAACGGCGGCCAGCGTAGTCTGGCCATCTGCGCCAGTGCGTCCACGATTTGATGGCTCGTGGGCCAGGTGACCTTGGAGGAAAGATTGATCGGTCGTCGCTGAATGTACTCTGGCGTATGATTCAAAATAAAAGACCCGTACGCCTCCGGAATGCAGTCGCGATCAAATACAAGGGCGTGAAACAGTTGTCCTTGGGCCAGCGGGAACAACAACCAGCTGCCGAACCACCATGGCCTTTTCTTGATAAGACCGGCACCCTCAATCGCGGCGTAGGCGAGTTCCAGTGCCCGGCACGCCACACACAGGACGATGGTGACCCGAAGCTGGTCGGCCGGAAATATGCCCAAAGCGAAGCCCGACAAACTGGCGCCAATGGCCGGTGCCAGCCGGCACGTGAGCATGGCATACAGCTTAGGGTAGCGCTCGCGGATGGAGCGAACCTTCTCATGTAAAAGCTGTGATCGGATTCGCGTGAAGAATCGGAATAGGACCTGGTGGAAAAAAAGAAGGGACGAAAATGATAGAGCTAGTTTCTTTTTTGATGCGAGCAGCCGCAGCGGTGGTGGAGGAGTTGAAGCAGCCCCCTGTCGTGCCAGAAGCCGCGCTGAAGCCATGTCCAAGGTCTTCAGTGTTCCAAAGGTCATGAGAAAAACACGCGAGGCTGATCGAAATGCTGCGGCATTGCGGTCATGGTGCCGGACCGCAGAAGTGGCGACTTGTTCACCCGGTTCCTTTCCCGCGGCCTTGATGATGTACTTGCGAAGCAAGTCATACTCGCCATCGTTCAAGACATACTGAACAGGCAAAGCTGGCGCCATGACCAGACAGCGTGATGATGCTTCTCGACCGCCGGGAGGATGCCCAGTTGACATTCGTGATCGCGTCGTGATAAAACCGAGGAGGGAGCCAAGGTCGAGTGGGTCGCAGGCCGCCCTTCCTTTGGAGATCACACGACGACAGGAGTCAATGAGTACCTGTCTATGTCCCGGATAAGCCCCACGACATGGAGATTGTCGAGCGGGATTGCCTCAGCACTGTGTCTGCAGTGGCGGCGTGTGGGAGCACTCAGCAACCACTTTTCTGAGCACCTGGACATGCAGAGTGCGCTTCAGGTCGCTCTGGTTGGCCGTTCACAGGCCCGGAGTCACGTGATATCAGGTAACTTTCAAACTTTGCAGGCCACTTGATCACCATCTTGACAGTGACTTACAGCATCGGCTTGTACCCCAGTGGATAGCCATAACCACTTTGGTCTCTGCCGGCCTTGCGAGACCCTGCGTGGATCGGCCTTGCGCCACTGTTCCTACACAGCGACGACGATTAAAGACGAGAACCGTGATGACCGAGGACGACAAGAGGGTGCTGAGATGACCGATTGGAACTACTCTACCAGCAAACAGTTTTAGGTGTGTTTGTGACAGAGTCGGAGTGTTTGGCTCTTCGAGGACCCATCATCTTCCCTCGCCGCGTCTTCAGATCCCTTGCTATTGACAATCTCTGCATCCTCCATTTCCCCATCTAGTTTGATGAACTTCGCCGATGCCGCCCAGAAGCCGGCAGCCCGCCCTAATCGCGTCACGCGTCGGGTTATGCCTCTTTCAGGGCCTTTTTCTTCCACGGCGACTTATCCAGCAGCCATCTAGCAGCCTATTCTTCATCGGTCGCATCCTGAGCAGCCCTGTACTCCTCCCAGACCTCCGGGTTGATGTCCTTGAGCCTAATAGAGCGCTCTGTATGTTTTGGCCAATTTCCGTCTGGATCAGCTTGATATTCGCGAATCCTCTTCGATATCTGGTCGATCCAGAGGAAGTGTACCTCTATGTCAAAACTGTTGGAGATATCTGCGATCCAGTCGCCGTAATCCTCGAAGAACATCTCACGGGAACTCGGCTGAGGGGCTTGTGTCAGTGCAAGCTGAAGAGGCAGCACCAATAGCTTCTCCTTCTTCATGTTCGTATTCGTCGCACTTCCGTCAACTCTCTGCTCATCAGACTGGATCGAGAGGATGATTCCATCTATAGCCTTGAAGTTGAACTTTTCCGGGTGATAAAGCACTGGCTTATTCTTGACGTCCGTCTTGAGGTCAGAAGGGTCGGTAAGGACTCTCAACTCCACACCCTTCTTCATGTTCTCGCCAATAGCTAAACCATTCAACCGGATGGACGACAGGACGGTGTGTGATAACCAAAACTCAGTGACGGAGATGTTGTCGATAAAGTCGTCTAAGGAAGTCAGAAAGTGGGCGTCAGCAAAATTAATGACGATGTCGAAAATCTGATCTGCTACAGCGTTGCGAGCCACACCGCAAGTATAGGCTCCAGGCGTGTTTGGTAGATCGAGATGATAAAAGTAACGATGGTCGATCAGGTCGCTACTCAATCCTCTTGGTACGGTCGAGTGGGTGAAGCAAGCCATCATGTACTTGCAATACCTGGAAAGTCAGTGATGCCCTGGGCGTCGAATACGGGCAAGTCAGACATACAAATCCCAATTCAGCGAGTCTCCCTTCAGACGAGATCTGATGTGTCGTGCAAAGCCCGCAGCTCGGTCATAGATCTCGCGCAAGTCCTTTGCATTCCACTGTACCTTTCCATTCACCACGCACTTGTCCAAGAGCAATGGAATACCGCCCGTCATGTCTTCAACCTTGGACTCGTCGTGGTCTCCTATTTTCATTTGGCGATGTCTCCCCCACCAGTAGCCCATTTCCGTCTAATCGAGTCAGAAGCCATATTGTAACATAATTTTCGATAACTTACGCTGTCCAACCCTCCAGGGACGAGTAGTGCGCTGTTCCTTTCGACAGACTTTTCAAAGAAGTCCACATTATTTGTAGATAAGCCGAAGACTGCTTTGCTATGAGAGGTGAAGCGCATTATCCACGTCCGAATCTCTGCGCTCTCTGCGTGCTCCACCTTTTCTTCTCCAGAGCCGTCAGAGTTAAAAGCATCCAACTGATCAACGACAAATAGAACCTTATTTTGGGACATGAAGAAGTCTTCAATTTCGTCCAGAGTGTCCAGTATCATGATCTCCTCCTGGGTCGTGATATCGGTTGCCCATGCAAACAGCATTGCTGCTCGGACGTATCCAACGGGATTCTTAAGCAACTCCCGGCAATCCGGGATGTACACAACCCGTTCATCTTCGCCAATCAAACAGCAGACGAGGACGGCTAGCAGGTGAGATTTTCCGCAACCCTGGATTCCATAGAGCCAAACAATGTTGTGAACCTCACTGTCCTGGACGTTCTTCAGTTTCTGGACAAGTTCTTTAAACTTCCTTCTTCCACTGTATTGCCAGGATTCTTTATGCCCGCTTCTTAGCAAGTATCCCCAGTTTTCTTCTGACAGTTTGAATCGATCTGGCATGGCGAGACCGATAAATGGGAATGGAAACACGGACTCAGCTTGGGGATTGGAAAGGTTGTCGGCCTGAAAAGAATCGATGTGTTTGAAACGGTTATGAATGTCCTTCCTTCGCTCACGCGCTTCAGCGGCGAGCTCCGGCAATGAATCTTCCAGCGGATTTCTTTTCGACGAAATAGGCGGCCTAGGTGAGTCTGTTCCCTGCCCTGTAATGTTTTTTAGCTCGTTGTGTGTTGCTACATGGAAGATGACCCTTACTCTTCCTCTTCTTGTTCTTTGTGGATACCTTTGCTTCGACACTTTTAGTTGGACTCTGGGTTACGTCCATGGAATGAACTTGCCTTGGTCATGGAAAACTTCCTCCCGAAGCAAATTGAGTATTTGGCTATGTCCACCAGGAATACCACAGCCCGTTCTGAAAAATTCGAAACTTCCGGTTACGAAGGATTCACCGAGGATATATTGTCCTCTAAACATATCGAGAAATTCAACTCTGTCGAGTAAGGGTCTCTTGTGCAAGATCCACTGGAGCAGTTTCTCCGTGTCCCAAGCTTTCATCTCCTCGATTGTGGGTGTCATAGGTGACTCCTCGTCGCTCTGAGAGCTCGACTCAGTCCACTCAGGATCAGATTCTAGAGGCACGGTCATCATGACCGACGTGAGGGGAGGCGGGGGCTGATCTGAGACGTGTGTCAACTTGCTATAAGAGAACTGATCGATCTGATCGATGCTGGGGCGGCAATAGATGAAGGGAAGAAGCTGAGAAGGACGGAAGAAAAGGACCAGAAGGCAGCAGCTATAGTAACGATGATGATGGTGCTAGCAAAATGGCGCCTTACCAGATCGGGGGGAGCAAAAAAGCTCACAGATCCATTCAGATACAACTCCAGCCCCGCACGCCAGTTGTCCCGACAGAGGCCTCAACCTGGCCATCCAGATTCGATCCACATCCAGGGGATACGCAAGGTTATGATATTGTGAGAATCCTTGAGTCCCTACGGAAATACCTCGCAAGACCGAATCAAGCCAGGAAGTCGGTGTTGAGGAGGGGCGCGAGGGCAAACCCCCAATATACTGGTCGCCCATGCCCCTAGGCGCTGGAGGAGGCAAGCTTAGAGTCTTACATGCTACACGCCAGATTGTTAGCTAAACACAGAGAGACCTCACCCTGCCTGACCGCACACTGCTTGCCTCAGTTAGCAGTCTGACAAATGGGATACAGCCCATGAAGTCTTCAAGTCGTACTCTCTCATGCGAACATTGCTATGTCTCTGCCACCACTGGTCCATTTCCGCCTAATCGGGCTAGAAGCCTCGTTGTGTGTTAAATTTTGTATCCAGCCCGTCATAGACGCGTGTCACCTTGATCACGCTCTTTGGTAATCTTTCAAGGCCGTCTGTATAATTTTCAGAGGAGCTGAAGACTGTTTGAGACAAAGTGAAAGGTAGTAACCAGGCCCGCCTTTTGGGGAAATAGAAGTCATTGATCTGAGTATCCAATGTCATGATTTCATTCTGAGTGGTGATATCGTCTGCCCAGGCGAACAACATTGCCGCTTGGAAGTATGGAAGGGGGTCCGAAAGAGATGGACGGCAAGTCGGGAGGTGGACGGCTCAGGTGCGTCTGTTTCTGTCAGGGCGGGAAATCCCTGACAAGCATATATGTTATGGGCTCCAGGTCCTGTCAAGGATTGACAGGATTCTAGTCTTTTTGAGCGATCCCCAAAGGACGGTGGAGCTCGTCCTGACAGAAGGTCTGGTTCCTCCTGGTTGACCCACCGAGGCAGCGCGTCCTTATTCCAGGCGTTCATCTGTTGGATTGCGGGGTTTGATGGCATTTCCCGCTTGAGCTGAGAGCCAGGCTCCATCTGCTTGGAGTCCAAATTTGCAATGTGATTCATAGCGACCGGTGTGATGAGGCGTCAAACGAATCGATGACAGAATGATGACGTGAAGACCTCTCTGTGCAGGTTGTCCAGCGGACTCCGAATTGCTGTGGGCCCGTCTGAGATGAAGCAGAGACAAGCGGTAATGTCAGCTGTGTTTATCGTTCGAGGTCCGAGACAAGGGTCTTCACCTGGTCTCATGGTACTCGTGGGATCGATCTGATGGATTGAGAGGGCAAGGTCGATCTGATCGAAGATGATGCAGCGGCAATAGACCAAGGGAAGAAGCTGGAAAGAAGAGGAATAAAAGGTGCACGTTACCAGATCGGGGAAGCAAATACCAGCTCACAACCACACTTCACGAACGTCACGATTAAAGCATTCTTTTGCCATTCCGTCCTCCATGGCAATCGGAGGCCTGATCATCCCTAAAGCAATTTCATTTCTGACAAAAGGTTGACCTTGTCTGACTCCGCCAAACAGGTCCGGACTACTTGGACTGCTGCTCTGAAGAGGATCCTGGTAAGTGGAAGACCCTCCAGCTTGGCCCCCAAGAACAAGCTCACCAAGACCGGGCCCCTGGCCAAGCACCCATCTCCAAACTAAAGTTCCCAAGATTATGCTCCGTTCCCGACATCGAGTACAAGGGCTTCTTCAAGTCGAAGTGAACAAACGCCGCAAGAGACATGCGTCTCCGAAACCGTCCTCCTCTGCTCTATAGTTTACTGCTCCTGTCCGTCTTCCTGATCATCGTCCCGCCCACGCACGCTGCCCGCAATTCGGCGACTTCCTTCTGCAAATGCATCTGCTTCAACAATAGCACCATCATTGCTCTCAACCCTCCGACCGCGTCGTCGGCCACCTCTGAACGCCAAAACGTCGGCCTTCTTGCCCACAGGGACCAAGATGCGCCAGCTCCGCCGAAGCAGCATCAACACAAGCTCACCTGCGCCGACTGCACCCGCGCCTTCTGTCTCGACTATAACCTGCCGATCTGCAAAAACGCCCGTGAAGAAGATGTCTTCACGACCTGCTTCCAGCGCGACTCCATCAAGGACGAGACCGTCGTCATCATCTTCCTCATCCTCACCACCGGACTCTTGGGCTGGGCTCTCATCAAGCCGTGGATCGACCGGTTGAGAGAACGGAGTGCGGGGAGGGAGTACGTGCCTGTTCAGCAGGACCAAGGACAGGGACACCCACCGTCGCGTGTCAGGAGAGGGGCTGAAGGAGGAGTGGGATCCAGTCCTCCCGGACCTGTGACAGCTGAAGGTGGCGGAGGAGCAGCAGCATCAGAAGCGTCAACTTCGGGGCCAGCAGGTCAGGGACGAATACCTGATCAATAATAACGACAAAACAGTGATGAACAACATCCGGATACCTGTCCCATTTCTATTAATCTCTCAGTTATTGCGTGAAGTGAACGTTCAGAAGCTCAAGGTTATGATCGGCCAAGTCAGCACCACTCCTCACAACGGCAGTGCTCCACTCGAACCCGGCGATGTCAGCTGAATGACCACTTGAGTCACAGCAACAAAACAACCCCATCAGATCGGAAGCCAAACCGCCCGCTTGTTGCACAATAACACAGAACCGCTGACGAGTAATTGGTGCAACCCCATCAACTGTCAGCGGCATTGATTGTGGATTGTCATTTTGAGGGTATCTAATCGTGTTCTCATGTCCATTTTTGACAGGGCCTTTATTTCTTTCAGCAGCTCAAAATAAAAGGGGAAAGAAATCCAGTCCACTCGCATGCCGTGACCACACTGAATTATCTCCTTCAGCAAGCACGGCCCGAAGCCAGTCAAGAGAACAACAGCACAAATCGCTCACTTTTTCCTTTTCCGATCGCCGGCCAGCCAAGCTCACAAATGATACGCCGTTCCAACCGCTCATTTATGTTCCCAAACGACGATGCGAATGTGAAAACGGATGCTAGTTCATTAGAAAGGAGTCGCACGCTGGATGCTGTTCAACGCTTGTCACAAAGATGGAAATTGATGCGTCGTGGCTATTTGGGGGGAAGCAGGAAACCCACTCGCTCTTGCTGGAGTCTGTTATCCCTCCAAGACTCCTTCAGACCGACCACATCCCAAAGTGCCGAGTTGGCCATCCGGTGTTTGTTCGACACGGCTCTGTTGGACCAGGTTTTGAGGCGACGGTTCTCCCGTTCATTGACCACCTGGGCCATCAGCTGAGCGGCCGAGTGGGCGTGCGACTGCTTCAAATCTTCAAAAAGGGAGGCCAAATTGGCGAAATCGAGATTCAGGAAAATGTGCGAGGCCACAGTGTTCTCCAAAGACGAGCTGGTGGTGACAATCTCCGAACGCGGCGAGGTCGGTGGCGCAGTTGCAGAAGATGGCATAGATCCGAATACGATCGAAGCCAATGCCGGGTTGGGCCTCGGACGGTTATCGTCCAGAGGTGGGAGCCGAGGAGGAAGGATGGTCGAGCAGGACGTCACATCGAGGCGGAACGAGTTGAGGTGCAAATGGGTCGAAAGGAAATGCAAGACGGCCTTCATGATGGACGCCCCAGCAGCCACATAGTCATCCTCGTTCATATGCTTGCGGGCCGGAGTCAGCGCAGCGAGGGAGGAGAGCGCCGTGGCCTCTGTGACGGCCAGTTCAGCAACATCCCAGTCAAGGAAATCGGTCAAGAGCTGCTCAGCACGACTTGACACCGGCTCCAGGCCGAGTTCGATGCCCGCCACCCAGTAAGAGACAATATAATCGAGTAGGGGTCCCCGCGCAGGTTGTATGTCTGTCGGCGGGCTTCGCGGAAATAGGCCATCGCTCGACAAGACCGAGTCAGAGTAGAGAAAGCGCAGTGCGGCTTCGAAGGCCTCTGGCAGGACATGCCGTGCAGGGAACAGATTGGTGACATTTCTGGGATAATGCGAATCTGGCTGCTGCCGTGTCATCAGTCCTTGCAACCAGGGACTCCGTAGCAGAATGAGCCGATGAGCCGGACAAATAAAAGGCTGAAGGCCCGGCGGATTCACCTGGATGTCCCAATCCGCCCATTCCTTGGTGGAGGCAAGTTGCAACAGATACTCGGAGACGGTTGGTAGAGCCGGCCCATGCTGGGACCTCGACAACGAGGATGTTCCGTTGGCCAGCTTTTCAGATGCGGACTCGCCATTCACCATGTGCGGAGATTCAGTCACTGTGTGACTTGCCACCATTGCTTCTTTGTCATCATCCCGTGGTTGCTCTAGTCCTCCAGGCAGAAATGTAGCGCTGGTAAAGTCAGGATGTGATGACGAGCCATTCGCCAGTGTGTGACAAGAGGAATCTTCGGTCCAATCCTCTCCCACCGCATGTTGCTCGGCATCGGTCTTTTCTGTCCAGGAAGAAAGCCCCTCTCCTCGTCCTTCTCTTTCTGAAGTGGAATCCTCGCCACCGGCGTTGCCATGATGCACAGGGGTGGCGCTTGGGGCTGGTTCGGGAGGAGCAACCACATCAAGCTCGGAGTCTCTGCCATGGGGGAAGGGGATATCCGCAGCTTCGGGTGTCAGATTTGCCTCCTCTTCTTTTGTGCTCGTCGAGCCCTCATTACCGGCCACTGGCATGCAAGACGAGTCGGACGGCGTCGTCGCTCTTGGTGTTCGCGAAGACGATTCTGCTTCCGTGAGCGAGTGAGTGAGGGAGTCATTACCGATCCTGGAGGGCGTGTACAGACCTGCGGTCAAAGACTTGTCCGAAGACGGTGGCACTCCGTTATATGTCGTCTGCTGCTGTTCCACATCGGCCGAGACGACCGTCTCGTTTGCGGGCTTTGGGAGAGCATCCGCGGCTGCGGTGTGATGCCGTGGTGAGAAATCTGGGGAGGATCCGTCCTCGTTGCCCACGGATGACTTCTCCTGTTCTTCTCCTTCGTCGACCTTATTCTTCCTGGTCTTGGGCCTCACCGGCAAGACTGGGAGCACCGGTTGGACTAGCTGTCTTCGTCCATTTCTCGAGGCTTTATGACGACTGGCTGGGGGAGCCATGTGAATCGCAGGATGAGGACATGAAACGGACCTGCAATCGTCTTCGGACCATCGAGAGGTCACAAAGGCAGCGAGCCTGTGAAAGTGAAACAGGCACAAGAGAGGAAGAGAGATACGAAATGGTTCTTGGAGATTGGTCCAACGGAGAACCAGCTTCAAATGTTTGCAGTAGCCTGTGACGGAGTTATGACCTGCGGGGACTTGGGTTGGCTTTGCCATTCTCCGCACTGCAGTTCCAAGTCACGTGATCACGCGCCGGTTCTGACCTGCCCATGTCGTCAGAGCGGGACTCCAGTCGAGGTCAATGACCGGTACTGAATGAACAAGAACTTGAGAACACCATCTTCCGAAGGCTGGTCCTCTATTTGTCCGACACGAGTCATTGAGACTCTTCTAGATCAAGGCTTGAAGATCACAGAGGCAAAGAACGGTCTTGCGCGGTTTGCCATTTTATGACAACGGGTTGGGCTTGCCCCTCCACTGGTCCGAGGAATGGCAGGAAACACGCTGCGCAGAATCGGATCGAGGACCAGATTGATCAAGGTCAAAATTCGGACGAACCCATCAGTTGATCCATCGACAGAAACAATGCGCACGCGCCGGAGATTGAAGAGAAACAATAAGCCATGTCATTTGATTGGTGATGAAGACGATTCTCGAAACTCGTGAACGACTGATGCTGCGTGTACGTGTCAAGTCACGCCTGCTAACGTCTGCTAGAGAGCATTGACTACCAGTTCGACCGGGAAGGCCGCTGGGATCACTTGGGTCACGAATTGTGGCAACGGTTGACAGCGGTAAATCCTACAAGCTCACTACGACATGTCAAGCCGCAATGAGGTGTGTGCACCAAGAAGCCATGACCTCACGCGCAATCAAATTGGCATTCTGCGTCATTCTGCACCGAGAACTGGTGGGCCGAGTTCAATATTTGACAAGCAGCGTGTCGCGACCCGTAATTGCAATCACTCGCTGGCGCCATGTGCCAGATGAGTAGGTTCATGCTGAGACAGCAGCCGGGCCGACCAACTCAGAAAGATTGGAGCAATTTTTCCCGACAGCCGAGGGCATGTGCCTACCAGTGTCGAGGCCAACACGCGCGATCAGGTCCCGTGAAATTGAACGAACCCATGGAGCGGCCTCATGTTGGGTGGGGGGTAAAAGATGCCGAGCAGACGCGTCGCGTGTCAGATCATGTTGATCAAAACACAAACGCGACACGCTAAAGTCGAGATTCACGATCGTGTAAGATGAGATCTTACGAGAAGCGAGCGGCCTCATTACCCGACGATTGGAGAATTATGTCAAGCTGAGCCAGCGTGGCTGAGGCAGGGTACGACGTCGAGCGCAGTCGATGAAGAGCCAACGCCGCACCAGGCGGCCACACGGCAAGCAGAGCATGGTCAGTGAGATTGGACCGAGACGAACTCGGCCTGTGTGCGCCGAGGCATGCCAGTGATGTCAGAGGTCCAGGAGGATGGACTCAGCTGTGAACAGGCCATCAATGATCAACAGTGAGCGCTGATGCAGTGGGTAAATTTCGCGGGCAAAGTTTATACCTAATTTGCATTAGGCCGCTCCTGGCGCTCGTAAACACGTTCCAGAATGCGCCCTCACATCTAATTATACAAATGACATGGCTGCCTTCTACGCCGGTGGAATATCTTGCAGTGCGTTGGTCAGGCGGCACAACGGGACTTTTTCGAATTCGAAGAGAGGTATGTCTGGCCATCAGAATAAGGATGGACTAGCGCTCCACTACGTGATAGAACCCGCGCACGATCAATTCGGATGCACATAATTGAAGAATTTTTTCCGGGAGAGAGTCCGGTATGTGGATGGGACGGAGTCTAGGCACCCCAGTGGCACCCAGCTGACAAAATTTATCCTTCAAAGCACATCACACAGGAGGATTGTGGGAATGTGGTGGCCAGCCATGGCGGTCCAAATTAACGGGTTTTGTTCCGACCAATTTCGGCTGCACAGGGGCTCGGCGCGCCACACTTCCGGCCAATAGAATCACGGACTTGAGAGAAGCCAGACCGCCACCGGTGCAGGATTGGCTGTGCACAAGACGCCACCCAACCTCAAGCTTTGGGGCTGTTGCACAACCAGCGCCAAAATGCTTCCACCCACGTTTTTGCTCCCGGAACCGCGACCGCCACAAATAGGGGGTCATCACATTTGTCCGACTCCGAGCCCAACAGCGACGAAGCTATGAAAGCTGTGATAAGCCTAAGCCCTGTCTCCCAGCAGAGGGGATCCCCGTCGCCGCAGCGGTGCCGAAATCACCCTGGCCGCCTGTTTTAGAGAATGCTCACCCAGTCACTCATTCAGCACTCATCCATGGCTCGACGAGGACGCACAAAGGGAAGCTTTGGCCAGTGGGACCCTTCCAGCAGGTCAACGGCCAGGCGCCTCGACCCGACGGACAGAGCGCTGAATGGTCTCCATGGTTGCGGTCGGAAACGGGCAGCAGGGAAGGCCTGTCAAGTTTCCGGATATCTAAGGGGCAGTGTGCCAAGAGGATCCGCTGGTGGAGTCCCGCTTGCCGCGGGCGCGGAGTTCACTTGGCTTCATTCTGCGACATGGCCCCTCTCCCTCTCCCAATCCCATCTCCCATGCTCCACGGTCGATCCTGGCTTCAGGTACCGGTGGGTGGCACCGCTGTCTGGTGCAGCCATCGGAGTGATGTTCTGTTGATGCCATCTCCCATTGCTCTGGCCAGCGGCGTGACTGGCGATCCGGACTTTGGTCTTGTGCTTCACTCCTTTCCTGCCTTCTCTGTCCGACGTGGAACTGTGGAGGCTCGTCCAGCCACCTTTTGTATCACCATGATGCCCCTGTGTGTCGATACCCTAAATCTTGGTTGTCCTCCTATTGTCCCTCTTTTTCGTCTCGGTCGGTCCCTACTATTGAATCTGTCAAAGTCAGACCTTCTGTCTCCTCACCTGGGCTGTCATTTTTTCCTACCATCTCCACAATTTCGACGCTATACAGGTTCCGTTTGATTAACTTCCAGCATCCCGCTGCGTCCATCCTAGTCTCCGTGCCTCAAACGTCCGTCAGAGGTGGGGCCGCCCACAGGAACCCCGTCAATCTGTTCCTGCCGCACGCGTCTACCCTGTCCCAACTCGGCTCTCGCCCAGCGAGCCCATCAAGGCTGACTTGACCTAACCTGACCGCCGGCGATCGTGCGGGTGCATGGTCGAGGAGCCCACGAGGATTTCCCTTTTACTTTTCCATCACCCGGCTGCCCTGGCTGTAGGGTCAAAGCGTCTTATCGGGAGCGCGACGCGAACAAAAAAACAACATCCTGGCTATCCGCTCACACCCAGGTCCCTGGTCGCCATCATTTGGCCGGAAAAAAACGTCTTATGAGCGCCTCAATCTGTAGCGAGACCCTGCCCTCGTCCACCTTGGCTCCGACGCAATTTGTCCATGCCGGTGGTGCAAAACGCGACTGACCTTTCTTTCACCACTCGACCTCTTTCTCCCGACGCCAACCATTCCTGAGATATCCACGTCGAAAGAAGATCGTGAACTCCACGCGTCATTCATTGTATCTCCCTCACTCGGGCTGAACTTCAATTCTCATCTCTCGGAGACGGTGTTCCGGCGCAGGTTAAAGAGGAGGTGGGAAAGCCTTGACCGATAACACGTCACCACCCCGCAACGAAACGGCGTTGTGAGGAAAGGTGCCCGGTTGTCGACGTCTCGCTCGCAAGGGGGACCGACATCTGACGATTGACGGGTTCGAAAGCTGGACTCCTCGGTCAGCATATTTGCCATTTTCCACTCTCACTTCGTCAGCGGTGACCAGTCACCTGAATGGCTTCGGGGATTTCAGGCACCCATCCTTGAAAGAGTCTCGCAACAAAGTCGTGGTTCGTGTCGGGCTGATCAAGTCGCTGAAGCAGACACAAGGGCGTCTGAGGACGCTTTCAGCGCCTCCCTGCCTTCACCAAAATGAATCCATTCAAGAAGAGTCGCAAGGCGAAAGAGCCGCTCGATAGCTCGCTCAGCGGCCCCAACACCGGGGATGTGCTGCCCGCATCGTCGAAAATGTCCCGGAGTCTTCGACGGAAGCAAAAGAACATGGCGGATGCAGAGTCGAAGCCGGAGTTCGACCTGTCGACTGCTCTCCCCGACACCAGTGATTTTCGCACGAGCTTGCTCATGCCGAAGCTCTCCGCCCGATTCAGCATGCTCCGAGAACAAGACGACCCGTCGACAAAGGTCGGCAAGGCCAGCGACGACAGTGTTCTCTTCCCGAGGCGAGCCTCTCGAATGAATCTGTTCAATCACAACCCTTTGACGGATATTGCCGAGGTCGAGTCGATTCGTTCGTCCTCCAGGCCTCCGTTTACCGCCACGGCCGAGAGTGAACGGTCATACTCGCTCACCGATGGCTACACGAGCGACGACCTGGGGAACATTCTGGGACGGGGCCGGCCGGGAGAGGGCAACATTCTCTTTGGTGGTCGCCAGAAATTCTATCGGATCCCTACTGGATCGTCATCGAGCAAGAATCTGTCCGAGGCCGGGGCTAGCGTGGTGGGAGCAAAGCATGTGTACCAGAGCGACGTGCCGCTGTCCGCGTTCCAGCAACTCCGGTTGAAAACACGCGAAGAGACAGAGAGGAACGAATCGACCGCGGCCGCTCCCATGAGCACCCAGACGGAAGAGCATGAAGAGAGTGACGTGGTGAACACGCCGTCGACCGGGTTTAGCAAGAATAGGGGGACGACGTCGTCAACGACCTCGGGTCCATCAAATCGACGGACCTCCACGGCGGCCACTTCTATCGTATCGGAATCTCCGGTCACCAGACATGTCAGCGCTGCGGGCTTCAATTCACGTACGCATCTGCCCGAGTACAGTGGCGCCATTGAAGAAGTGACGTCGAAGCGCAACATCTCTGCAGATTCCCAGAAAGCCGCCGCGACGGGGGAACATGAGAATAAACCGCCCCTTCCAGCCTCGTCGGCACCGGACCGTCAACCGTCACAATCGACCAGTGCCACGCATCTGTCCGAGCATACACGCGCCTTGCCCATGTTCTCGACGAGTGCGTCCCGAGCCGTCAGCCCGCCACCCACGGCACAGAGTCACGTGTTGGCATCATTGGACTTTGGACTCAAGGACATGGCCAAAAGTGCGAGCGCTCAGGCCCGTCGATACCACACCGCTTCTCCGACGCCGTTCATCTCTGATGACGACGATGGAGACATCTATAACCAGAACTTGCAGCCCAATGATCGTGGCAAAGCCACCGCCATGGGTTTGTTCAACAAACCCCGACAACAATTTGACGAAGAACAATTCCAGCGGCGGCAGTTACAGATGCATGAAGGCCGGATCTCACCGCCGACATATGACAGCCCGCAGCGTCGACTGGCCTCTCCAGAGCCGGTATTGTCGAAGGTGGCCACCGCAAACTCGGCTTCCCGAAACATGCCCACCCCCCATGCTCAACGAGACCCGGCGATGCAGCCCAGCTCCTCGCTACCAGACAGCACGCCCCGGCCCGGTCTCGCCGGTTCCCAGGTTGCGCCTGGATCGGTGGGCCAATCCGCCCCCTTCCGACCACGTCGATCGTCAGCAGCCTCTTCCAGTGCCGCCGCGAGTGTGCATGCCCGTGTCGAGTCGTTAATCCGTCGTCAGAACGCAGAATTTGCCGCTCGGGAAGCAGAGGGAGACAAGGACGATGGGGCTAGCGCCGAATCATCACGCCAACAACGGCCGTCCCTTCCCACTTCTCGTGAACCTTTGAACGAGGCCGGTGGGACATTCTTCAACAATTCCGATGGAAGTGACGAGGACGACGACGTCGAGCAAGGGAGTCTCGAAAGCGATCGACGCATCTCTCCGGCACGGCTGGCGCCCACCGATATCCATCCGGCTCTACGGCATGGTGTGAACGATTTCCATTTTGGAGACGACATGTCGGCCACTCTGAGTCTGCCGCGGCCCCGTTCGCATACTTCGAGTCGCTCCATTTCCCCGCCGATCGTGCATGAGACTTCAGATCCTCTCGAGCCTCTTGAACGGTCATCAGAAATCAGGTCCCCTGATTCACCTACTCTGGGACCGGCGGCGGGCCTGGGGTTGAGCGGGCTCATCCGCACCCATTTGAGGCACGATAGCGACAGATCTTCATTTGTGCTGCCGCCGCCGTCCCCAACGAGATCTCTGGTACAAGCGCCAACGGCGTCGCGAGCCGTGTCGATGGCATCCACCGCCCGGACAATCAACCCTCCAGAAAGCACACACAGTGACCCGTTCGAATTCGACAGTTCTCATCGCGCACAGCTCGGCCCCACATTGAACTCACCACCGAACGACGCGATTTCTACCATGTCATCCAAGGCACAGCAGATCTTAGGCCAGGCGATGATGCATAAGAATCAGATGACCACCAAAGCCCAGCAGGTCCTGGGGAACGAAGCGCCAAATGCCGTTGACCACGAGCGGCCAGACATTCGGCAATGGCACGATGGGATGATGTCGAGCCATCACCGCGGCGAGAGTACAGAGACGCAGATGGAAGATAAGGAACTGGGTAACGAGCTCGCGGTTCGGGCCCGTAGAGTCCAAGAACGGTTGAAGAACGTCGCCGAAGCGGAGACTCGCACACGAAGTCCCGGGCCAAGGCATGACCGATCGAATCTCCCTGCTCAGGCCCTTTCTGCTTTACGCCACAAGACCAGCAAGAACTCGTTAACGAACCGGGCTAATGATGGTCAACCCAAGGCGATGAAGATGCTCGGCATTACCAACGCCACACGCGAAGAAATCCCTGCGCGCTCTCCTCATATTGGTCCCCGATCCGAGGATGAAGGTGACTACCACCATCGCCCCCCCAACCACCACGACCAAGACGGCTACGGAGACTTCGCCACCGGCAGACCACCACCTCAGAGGCAGCGTCTGCCGGAGTTTGACGCACCAAACGGCCGGCGCACACCAGCAAATGGAAGACCTCAGCATGGCGGTGGCTGGCATGAGGAGTTTGATCGTTCCAGGCAGCGTTCTGCGACACCCACGTCCTCGAGACCTCCACGGCGAGATCGTGCCAACTCGGAAGCAGCAGAGAGATCAAGAAGCCGCGCCGGACGCTATCGGGAAGAGCCGACGTATACTCCGGCAGACTATGCCAGGCCGACTCCACCCATGTCCTCACCACAATGGGACCAGAGACGACCTCCAGCGTTCCCGCCAGATCACCGAACGTACGAGAGATCCGGGTCGGCCATGTCCAACAGACGTCCAGGCGGGCCCCGACCCAACGGGCCTGGGTATTTCGACAGCAGAGCGCCGACGCCGGTCATGACCAACGGGAACATGGGCATGGGACCACCAAGGCCGTCTCCGCGACCTCCAACAGCTCAATCCCCGATGAGCCCGCACCCGCCTGCAATGTCGACGGCAACACCGGGGCCTGCCTCCGCCGCCACTCCCACATTCCCTTCGCCTGTTCTTCCGTCGACCCAATATCAGGCCCCCGGCCGATCCACACCCACGGCCATGGCGCAACTGACGTCCAGTGGAACGCTCAAGAAGTCGGTGACCAAAGAAATGATCTCGGAGCCGACGTTCATCTCCAGCACTTCTTCGGTGCCGCTGATCGGCCTCCCCGCCAACCCGAGACCGGGCCCAGCGATGTCGCCTCCTGTGCCAGCCATGAACCCACGCCGCCGCGGCAACACGATATCTGATAAGTCTTTCAATTCGGGCAACCCGTATCCTCCCTCGCGAACGAACACGGGTTCTCCTCTACCGACCATGCCTGAATCTCCAAAACACTTTCCTGGTTTGGCAAGCGCCACAACGCAGCAAGGAGGCCATGTTGAGCCACAGAAACCAGTCCCCAGACCCAGAAACCGGCTGAGGAAGAGTAGCAGTGAAGGCGGGAATATGGCGGCGCGCGCGAGGCAGCAAGCATTGGCATCCGAGTTTGGTTATGAGAAAGACCGAAGTCCCGCTGTCCCGGTCTTTCCTAATCGAAGTGCCATCTCATTGAGCACCCGCCAGGATGGTGGCATGTTTTGATCAACAAGTCATGCCTAGCTCGATTGCATGATGATTTTCTCCATCCACAACACACTCGAGTCTCGAATCTTTCCTATGAAAGTCTCACTAAACTTTTTCGCCCGCCCCAGAGGATCAGTCCTCTCGGCTCGTCGATTCAATGTCTACAGGGCAGAACGGATAGATGAAGGAATTTCCTTTTATGGGCATGGGAATGTATTGTGACGGCCGAAATTTTTTTCCCCAGAATTGTATTGCTGACGACACTTCTACGCTTTGGCTCTTCTCGCTCAACCTTGTTACGTGAGCGTTAAGATCTGGAGCCCTTTCATGTGTATTGATCTTGTCAAGGCATCAGGCCACAGGAAGAAAAGGGTGAGGTGGCTGTGATATTCTTCATGAGTGTGGTTTGCAAAACCAATGTACGGTAAAGAGCGAGGAGGTGCAAAGAGCGGGATATTATCCTCAAATTCGGTCGGCTAAAGCAAAGGACATTGCACAGAAACGGAATTACGAACAATAGCTCGAGGTAGTGTGTGCCCGGAACGGTGGTATTGTATGTCTCTTGCTGGCGGTCTCCTGCGTCCCCACAGAACAAGCAATAGTTCAACATTCATTACATTGTCAGGAACGGTGTGAAGTGCGTTTGGACACTGAAGGCTCAGATCACGTAAATTTGTAGGTTTCATGAATCTGCTGTGGGACAATGGGGCAGCTGTCATAACAGCGTGGCACACAGATAAGACAATGCTACAGGGATGTCATCTGTATTGAAGAGTGTCAGTCATGCCTGTCTTTTATACCCAAGAAATTGTAATCTAGGCCCGAACACCACGCTTGCAGCCAGGATTTGCTTTCTTCCACAGCAACATTGCCATTGATATACGCTTTTGGGTATTTTTCATGTCCTGACAGTTACTTTGTGACAAAAGGCTTTTTGTCAGCACAGTGACTAATCAAATCTTAGACTCCCATTGGAGTGATTACTCACTTGCACGGTAATGATGTCAGTATGTATAATTGAATCCGAGGATGTCTTGCAAGCATATAAGATACGGAAGTCTTGGAAAAATCAAGGGTCCATATTTTTGGATCGACAAGAGTTCAAGACCTGATAAACAACGCATACACCAACCTCACATCATACAAGGTCATTACGGTCTAATATAGATCAGCCCCGGCAAGGCTACCATGGCATCACCACTCCAAGTCGACGTCTATGTCGCCCCCCCAATCCCAACCGTGACAGGCTCAACAGATCCAGCAAAGACGGTGTGGTCACCCATTTCCATCACTTTGATTCAAGGCCCGATGTCTGCCGCAGTAGTGGACACTCCCATCACGATCGACCAAACCACTGCTCTGGCAGACTGGATTAAAAAGACCGCGCCTGGCAAGAAATTGACTCATCTTTACATCACGCACGCACACGGGGACCATCTTTTCGGTGCTCCCGTCTTGCAGAAGCGCTTTCCTGGTCTCAAAATTGTGGCCACAGCCAAAGTTGCTGAAGGCGTTCAGACACAGTATGCACCAGCCTTGTATGACAACCTGTGGGCAAAGTACTTCCCCAACGGCCAGCTTCCAGCCGAGAAACCACCGGCAGAGCCGCTGCCGGATTCGGGGGAGTTTGAGGTGGATGGACACACGCTGAAGGGCATTGACGTGGAGCACTCGGATTGTGATGCGTCCAGCATCTTGCACGTACCGAGCCTGAAACTCGTGGTGGGCGGCGACGTCGTGTATGGCGACTGTTACCAGCACCTTGGACAAGCGAATACGGCGGAGAAGAGGCGTAGTTGGCTCAATGCACTCGACTTGGTCGACAGTCTGAGGCCGAACATCGTGGTACCTGGTCACAAGCGGGCGAGCCAAGTGGATGGCGCGTATTTGGTCGAGGCGACAAGGAAGTACATCCTAGATTTTGAGCGCGAGTTGGAGGCCGCGAGTGGACCGGAGGAGTTGGAAAAGAGGATGAAGGAGCTCTATCCGCAGAGGTGGAATGAATATATACTGGAATGGGGTTGTAAGGCTTCGTTTGCTGCAAGAGGTCAGTAGCCAAAATATTGTCTCAGGAAGAGTGAGACGTTCTTCTATTAATATGATGCGAGCAATAAATGTGGGGATGATAAGCTGCCCGCCCTGCTGCCAGTGGTATGCAGCCTCGTGAAGGAATCTTCTCGCGGGATAATGACTGGATAGAAGCTCAACAACGGACTGGCCTCATCAAGTGTCGGACAACGCGTTATACCATTGTATCTACGGCTGACCTGAGCTCCTTTGACGGCAAAACATCAACAACTTGTTGATCCCCAGCTCGTATGTCAAGGTATGATCTCAGTTATTCCTGATGAATGATCTTCTCGACCTCGGTCGGAACGTCGTATTTCATCAACTGCTTGAAATAGGCGTCGCGGAACCAAGCTGGAAAACAGTGTGCCGGTCAGCTTCTGTGGCAATAGCTGAAGAATACCACCAATGCTTCATCGCTTCTTCAAGGGGCCAGACTTACTCATGGATTTAATCATGGCATAGGTGAATATCTCCATAATGAATCCCCTGTCGGTCTTCAGATTCGACATCATTTGGCTTCGCAGGTAGATGCTGTGAAGGCGAGGTTTGCGTAGCTGCACGAACTTGTCGAGTGCTTTTCCAATTGCTGCTTGCTCTCCAGAATGTGTACAAGAGGTTGATTTCTGTTGATCAGAAAAAGAAAGGTAATGTTTCAGCAACAGCGAGAGACTCTCGGCGTCCTCGAGTGCTTGACATGCACCCTGGCCAGAGGATGGCTGCAAGGCATGTGCTGCGTCACCCACGAGGACGACCTTGCCGTTACACTGCCATGTAGGTAGTTCCGGGGTGGTCCAGGTTGGGTATATGCTCTCAATGCCGTGTGCTTCGGCGTAGTCCAAAATGGCCTGGATCGTGGGGTTCTCCCAGCCTCTGTGGCGCTTGAGCAGGTTCGCGAGGGCGGCATCTCTGTCGAAAACGTTCGGATCGGTGTCAGGGAGCGCAAAAGGATGAGGTGTCGGAGAAGAGAAGGTAGACCACCAGCCAGACAACGGTCCTGGCTCGGCTCGTGGTGGTGGTGTCGATGTGGATCCAGACGGTGCGTTTGCAACGTTGGCGGATGCAGAAGACGTGACGTAGCCGTAACCAAAGAATCCAGTTGGCCCAAAAACGATAGCCATCGTTCCTGGTGGGTGATTTGTTGCCTGGAGAATCGACGACGGTACAAAGCCACCCACACCAACAAGGCCTCTATTCTTGTGTCAACGGACATCCATGCAGACGGAACAATCGCAGGAGACCTACTCGTAGTGTGGAGAGATGTAATCGACCGGTTCCTTCACTTTCGAAGAAAACCATTTGAACAGCAACCATTCATTTTGTGGCGGTCCCCCAGGTATGCCATTCTGAAACATGGCTTTCCTCAGCACACTTTTCAGCCCGTCGGCGCCAATGACCAAGTCCGCTTCTTCTTCCGTGCCATCTGCAAATTTGACGACGTTGAGGCTGTCACCTTCTCCGATCACAACGTTGACAACCCTTCTCCTCTCGACAGCACCAGCCACCACCGCTCCATCCCTCAAAATCTCCCAGCAAGCTTGTCTTGCAATCATGACGGCGTGGGGCACAAATTGATCGTCCTCTTCCATCCTTGGCAGCGTCGACTTGGCCGCCATTTCAGACGCAGTATCCATTCCGGCGAGGTTGACGTCCACCAGCACCCATCCTCTGGCAGTGCTCATCTCCCAGCTCTTGACGGTATGGCCTCTACGGATCAACTCGTTCAGAAGCTTACCCGTGTCGTCCAGACGCCGGAACACATTCAGACCGTTTCTCGATATTCCAATCGCTGCACCGATGGCTTCTGCTGTGAACACTGGCTCGTTGGGAACATTGGGTTGCTTGTCCACCGCGGGCCGGAAAGATGACTTGGTGACATCATATGCTTCGTAAATCTTGATGTCATGTTGACCGTCGAGGCTAGAGGCGAGAAGATGCTTCTTTAAGAAAAGATAAGTCGAGAGGCCGGCTATGCCAGCGCCAATGATGATAATCTTCATCGCGACAATATTACCGTGATGTAGGTTCTTGTGTGAGAATGCGTTCCGGAACCGCAGAGAGGAGCAGTTGTGACCTAGGCGACCTGTGCTGAGATGCGCGAGTCCATATTTAAGGTCTATATCAATCGATGGTTGAGCGCGATGTCCTTGATCCGTCCACTGGGGGTAAAAGGCATGACAAGTCGTAGCCTATTAAATGTTCCACATTCACTTTGCAACCTCGCGTTGAGGGGTGAAGAGGAGGCACGAAAAGGAGCATATAGCTGATGCCTAGTTTGGGTTCCTGAGCCTGAAGCCGAGCCCGCTGTGATTGGCTTCAAGGTGACGATACGTCGTATTTGCGAAGCCAATCCCGAGCCTGCCGTTCGGTCTGAATGGTTGTTGATTTCATACTCGTGTCGTAGGGTCACGCCCCCTCCCACATATTGCCGGAATGACGGGTGCCTAATAATGTGGTTATTCAACTGTAATGACCCAGCCTTCATTCACCACCTCGTTCGCCACGGTCTTTCCGCCCCACAATACCGCGACGCCTCCCCCCCTATCACTCCATGCGTCGGCAGCAAACCTGCTTAGACCCTGTGGAGTCAAGAGTGGGCTATTGTCTTGTGTGCTCTGCACCACTTCACATTTCGCCCATTGATTCTCGCCGGTCTTGCTACCCAACGAATGCCTGAACACATCTTTGTGCATGGCGGGACTGTTTTTGTCAGAATTTATCTGTAAGGTCCAGACGTCTGACAGTGTCCTGCCGTGAGTTTCTTCTCCCATAAAGTAGAGCAAGTATTCTCGCCCGGCCCCCGTCGTGATTGGGACAAAGCCAGCGCCTTGACGAGGTATCGGAAGTTCATCTTCTGCCCGAGTCGTGGGTCCTTTGGCAACAGTTTCATCAGCTGCGCCAGCTTGATCCGGCGTGGCAGGGTTTTGGTGAAAGGATAGGACGTTCCATTCACCGGTCTTGGGACTGACTCCCAGCTCAGATTTACCGCTGGCGTCGTCGGCGTCATCCCTGACGATTTCGAGGTACGTGACTTTCCCAAAACCATCACCCGTCCTCCACAGTCGGCTTTCAATGCAGCAAATCCTTCCCTCTCCGGCCGCTTCATCGGGACCAGGCGGCGGTATGTCCGGCCATCGATTCCACTCTCTTGAGCTGACGTCGAAAGTCCAAACATCTCGAAGAAGCTTGCCCTCCACATCATAGCCGCCATGCAAGAATATTGTACCGTACGCCTCCTCTGTTGTGACATCTTGACCTCCCACCGGCAGCGGGTGACGGCTGCTGGCACAGCTGGCATATGCTCGAGGACAAGGCACACCTGCCGAACATGCCGCAGTTTGAGGCGGAAGACTGGTCCATTTGTGCGTTATGGTCGAGAATGCATACACAGTGCCGTTGTCATTGAACGGGGCAGGCGATTGACCTGTGCCCCGTATTGAAGGTCTTCCGCCAAATATGTAAATATTTGAGTCAATAGAAGTCGCTGCATGGGCAGCTCTGGCTTTAGGTATAACAGGGGCTTCGTTCGCCGTCATCGCAGGTTGAAAGCCGTCTCCATCTGCCCGGTCGGAATCAGGCGCAAGAGGCTGTCCTGTTGGATCGATAGCCTGATAGTCAACATCATCCAACGCGAGGTCTGTGGGCAGCGTCACAATGTGGACTTTGTTGTCAGGCTCGCCGTCCGCCACATCTCCTCCGAATATGTATGCGTTGCTTTTCACAATGGTCAGAGAGTGCGAGCTTCGTCCTAATGAAGTGTCTGGAGAGGCGATCTTGTGGAAGCGGACGTGCGGTCGTGCGGTGGACTTTGAGGTTGTACACGCCCCAACTGCTTCTTCTTTGACGGCTGTATCGGCGGTGGAGATTGCTGCCGCCACTTCCGCCATGGTGTGCAGACTGATCTGCGGGCTGCGACCATCTACAAACTGAAGCCAGAAACGACTTCCGGTATCCGACGTCATTGGCCAAGCTTTGGCCTGCAGCGCCTAGCCTCGCCCCCGACTTTGCCAAGCATTGAGGATTGGGGAAGTCAAAATACCTCGGCCTCGATCTCGACGTTATTGCGGGGAACTGGTCTTTTCCCGGTAGAGGCGCTTTTGTCCAGTGCTGTAGAGGTCGTGGAAATGTGGACCGAACTGTGTCGCGACCTGAGCACTTGGCTCTGCCCCGTCTATAAACTCCGAACCTCGGTTGCCGTGCACGCCGGAGCCAACACTCTACAAATAGTAAGCTGACATTGGCGGCGGCTCAGCAAATCTTCACCTGACAACAAACCCATCATCTGCAAATTATTTCTCTGAGGGAGTTATTCTGCCAGTGTCGACACTTCTTGAAGTCGAACCCTGACAAAAGCCAACATGTCTATCACAACGCCGATCACGACCCTGCTGGGCATCCAGCATCCAATCCTCCTTGCCGGCATGGGGCAGACCTCTGGTGGTCCCCTTGCAGCAGCGGTGTCAAATGCAGGTACTATATTCCCAGTCTGACACATTTCTCAGTGTCTAGGAGAGAGACTGACGCAGAGAAACGCGCAGGCGGGTTGGGGGTTATCGGCGGCGTTGGATACACGCCACAAATGCTTCGGGATATAATCTCTGAGCTCAAGGTATTGCTTCAACGTGGTACGATACGGTGTTTTGCATCTTCAACTCACCTTGAATCTTGAGGCCAACCTACGAGATCCGTCTTTACCCTTTGGTGTAGATCTGTTGATTCCCCAGGTCGGCGGATCCGCACGCAAGACCAATGTGAGCGATGGCCCACTCCTCTCTTCTGAGTCCTATTCCACCACTCACCCGCCTCCAGGTCGACTACACCAAAGGGACATTAAACGAGCTTATTGATGTCATCATTGACAGCGGTGCTAAATTATTTGTATCTGCCGTGGGGGTGCCACCTAAGCACGTGGTCGACAAATTGCACGGAGCTGGCGTTCTATATATGGTAAGGTTCCTCAGATCATCCTGCCGTACTGACTGGGTCAACTAGAACATGATCGGACATCCAAAGGTAACTAGCCACCTTCTCTTGCACATCTGGTTCGATTCCACTAAAACAGATTCTCTACGTAGCATGTCCATAAAGCATGCAACGCCGGCGCCGATATAATTTGTGCCCAGGGAGCCGAGGCCGGAGGCCACACTGGTGAGACGCCTACAAGGTCAGCCTCCGACTCCCTTACCAGCGGGAGGCCTTCGTCTCTGTGCCCATCGTGAATCATCCTAATTAACCGCGTCTACAGCGTCCTTATTCCCGCCTGCGCCGATATCTGCCAGCGATACACGTCTCCCCTCACAAAGCAGCCGGTTCAGCTCGTCGCCGCTGGCGGAATCGGCGACGGCCGCGGTATCGCTGCCGCACTGATGCTCGGTGCCAGTGCCGTCTGGGTCGGTACTCGCTTCGTCACAGCTCGCGAGTCCGGCGCGCCCGAAGCGGCCAAAAAAGCGTACGTGGATCAATGCATACCTTGGCCTCTCATTCCTCAACCTCCGGCCGTGTAAGATTCATTTATTCCTTTGGTGCTGACATCAACACCTTGCTCGGTCAAACAGCATCATCAACGCTGGCTTCGATTCCACCATCAAATCCACCGTCTGGAGTGGGCGGCCCCTTCGGGCCCTAGCGACGCCCTACGTCGTACACTGGGAGACGGAGCGACAAGCAGAGATCAAAGATCTACAGTCCAAGGGTGTCATCGCCCTCGAGCACGAGCTCGACAAACTACACAAAGAGGGCAAACTGACTGAGGAAATTGAAGATCAAGCAGTGTTGCGGTATGTCAAGATTTGATTTTCTATCCCACATTTAAATTTACAGAGAAAAGCCAGCGAATCGCAAATGACCTCCATTGTGGTCTGGGGTTGATGCGTGCCTGTCTTGTCTCGCTTTCGCCTGGCGATGCCGATGCTGACGTTGATTTCTATTGTGCAACAACAGACCGATGGGCATTGTCGCTGGTCGGGTCAATACGCCAAACCAAAGTGCCGCCGAGATCGTCGCAGAGATGATGGCCGAGGCCATTGAGGTGCTGAGAGGTGCGAGCAAGTTCGTCGGGCCTGCACCGGGACCAGCTGCGAAATTGTGAGATGAGTGCTCCGGTTGGACACAAGATGAGGTGGCGTGAGAGCATGTCAGTCTGTCTGGATCGATCGACGGATCGCTGGATAAATGAGCATGGAGGCGATGACGACTGGCCCTAAGAGAAGAGAAACTCGAACATACTCTTAACAAAAGCTGTCCCCTGCAAGATTGAGCTGACTAAAAGCACGTGCTCCAGTACCAGACACAGATACCTTTGTCTAGAATGCGGTGCCACGGGCAGCTACAACTTCAGCTACAGCGATGATTCGATGACTTGTCTATTCTAAGCGGGCATTAAAATATCATCCTTGGAGTAAGTTGACAAGATCGACAACACAGCAAAGATGATTTTAACTTATCGCGAGAAGTCATGGAATTAACCATCCTACCTGCAAACTAAACCAGACTTACTACACACCAATGGCACAGACAAACACGACACAAATCAAAAAATACAAGCACGGAGATTCCAATCCGTAAGTGATATGTCCCTTTTTCCTTCTCGCTTCCCTTCACTTCCTCCAGTAACAGGCTCCAGGTGAAACAACATCTGCATGCTCAATTCTCTTCCTTCCATTTCTGCTCGAATGGCGTCTCGATGCTCTGCTTGTTTACTTTCCCTTCTTCCCACTACCGAGGCCCAGAGCTTCGGTCAAGCTGCTCAATCCCAATCCTCCAAGCAACTTGTCCAGACCGAGACCACCGAGAATGCCGTTGACCAGCCCACCGAGTCCCAGTCCGTTGAGTAACTTGCCGACCAGGCCGAGCACGCCGCTCAGCAGGAGCCCCACGGCGGCAATGATCTGGAACAATGGCTCCGTCAGCAGCGCCCAGAGCGGGTTCAATTTCTTCTTCGCGTGCGGCATGTCAGCAATGCGCTTCTTCGCGTTGTCAATCGTCTTGACGACCTGCGTCGTCAGCTCTTTCAGGCCTTCGGCCACGCGGTGTTCTTCTGGTGATGCTTCGCCCGACGCAGCCTTGGCCTTCGCATTGGCGGCGATGTGTCCGTCGGGATCGAGACCACGGATGGCGCCGTTGCATTCGCCCAAGATACGGCTGCCTTCTTCGATGAGAGGTTTGACATTCTGCACCAGTTGTTCTTGGTCCAGTTCTTCACGAGGTGTGCGGTCAGCTCTCTCAATGTGCTGTCGTAGCACGTCAGCAATGTTGGCGAAACACAGTCAACAAGAATGACTTGCCTCAGTGATTTGTTTGCATAGGGGCTCCATCTTCTCCAAAGTCTGATAGATGATGTTTCCTATCTTCCTGGCCACCTCCCGCTCCTCCTCTTCCTTCAACTGCTCCGGTGTTATCTGAGCCTCCTCTTCCTCTTCGGGGATGTTCTCCAGCAGCGTGCATTCACCGAGTTTGTTGCCGTCCTGGTCAACGACATACCCATTATCGTTGATCTCTTTGCCCACGCATGCCAACAAGTTGCCGTCTGTCAATCGGCCGACCACATCACCATTTCTGTCACGGACTTCACCCTCCTTGTTGACACGGAGCCCGGCCATAGGAGAGATCTCACGGAGTTTCTCTTCAGGTTCCCATCTCTCCGCCCGGCCGATGACGTTGCCGTTTTTGTCCACAATGTCTCCGTCGTCATCGACGTGTCTGCCGACCAACTTCTTTGGATCGCCTTCGATGACGCGGCCAACAATCGCACCGGCGGCGTCCTTGACGACTCCGTCCTTGCTGACGACGGTATTGTCGAAGTTGGAAAATGGTCCTTCGGCACGGCCATTGTCACCACCTGCAATCAGTCTTCCATGACCAATGACTTTGCCGTCGTTGCTCCAGATCTGGCCTTTGCCATCAACTTTGCAGCCGACCAGTCGGTTGACATCCCCGTCAGCCACCTCACCAAAGATGGTGCCGTGCTCGTCGACGATCTTTCCCCTTTTGTTGACATTCTTGCCTGCAAGAGAAGAGAGGTCCTCCACGACCACCTCTTCCTCTGGCACCTCATATGGCTCCACGTGGCCCTTGACGTTGCCATACTTGTCGATAATGTCTCCATCCTCATCGACCGCACGGCCGATTAACTTCTTCCAGTCGCCCTCAACCACCTGGCCGACAACATGGCCTTCATGATCTTCGACGAAACCGTCTTTGCCAACGATACATTCAAGCCCGGCGAAAGGACCTTCCGGTTTGGCTTCTCGTTCTGCAATCGGTATAAGCTCGCATCGGCCGACAACCTTGCCTCCGTCGTTCCAGATCTGCCCGTTCTCATCAATCTTTCTGCCTGCCAGCTCCTTTGGATTGCCATCCACGAGACGACCGACGGGTACGCCATCCGCTCCAATGATGTTGCCCTGCTTGTTGGGACTCAGGCCCTTGAGCTCCGACAGATCCACTGGCTCTGGTTCGGGCTCAGCGACTGCTTCAGCTTCCTCATACCTTTCAGCATGGCCGATGACATTGCCCTTCTTGTCAATAATATCCCCGTCCTCATCGACCGCGCGTCCGACCAGTTTCTTGGGATTACCGTCGACGATGCGGCCGACGGTGTTGCCGTTCTCGTCCTCGACCCAACCCTCCGCGACGACCGTGAGGCCATCAAGGCCGGCGAACCCGGCCTCCTCCTCCTTTTCACCTTGCGGTAATGTCTGGGCTTTGCCCATAACATGGCCTCGGTTATCCCAAAACTGTCCTTCAGCGTCGCAAGTGATACCTGCCTTCCAGAGCTTCTTGGCATCACCTTCGATCACTTCACCGACAATGTTGCCATCCACGTTGACGACCTTTCCCGCCTTGTTGACTTTGAGCCCTTCTAGAATCGAAAGGGGAGGCAGGTTTGTGTCTTTCGTCTCTTCCGCTGAGGCTTCTTCTGGTTCCCATCTCTCAACCTTGCCAATCACATTGCCGTCCTTGTCCAACACTTCACCTTTGTCGTTCAACTTTTTGCCCGCAACGTCGGCAAGCTGCCCATGAATTAATCTGGCCACCAGCTCGCCATCTTCGTTGAGCACTTGTCCCTTCTTATTGACTTTGAGACCACTGAGAATGGATGTCTCAGGCACCTCAGGTGTAGCCTGGACGCCTTCAACAGGGCCCTGCTCAACGGCCTCAGGGACGAACTCAACCTTTCCAATCACGTTCCTGTCCTTGTCCAGAACCTCGCCCTTGTCATTGATCTTCTTGCCGCGGACAGCATCTAGCTCTCCCTCAGTCAGGCGGGCAATGGGATCTCCATTCTCGTCGACGACTTCACCCTTCTCATCCACTTTCAGACCTTCAAGCTGAGAGAAGTCAGGCGGGCCAGCCTTCGTGGCTTTCTCCACCTGGCCTATCCCACCGTCAGTGATGTCATGAGCCTCGGCAGCTTCATCGGCAGCTTTCTGTGCTTCCTCCAGCTGCTCCACAAGTTCCGGATGGGTTTCCTTCATCGCTTCTTCTGCAGGCTCACCCTGAACAACCTCGACTCGGCCAATGAGGTTTCCATCTCTGTCGAAGATTTCTCCCTTCTCATTGGGAATCTTGCCGGCACAGGCTTTTTGGTCACCCTCCACAAGCGTGGCCAGTACCTCTCCCTCGTCATCGATGATGTTGCCCTTTTTGTTGAGCTTTTTGCTCCCAACGATGGTCAGGTCAGGCTTGAGCCGGTCTTGGATGTCTTGGGCCTTGTCCAAAGTTTCGGGTATAAAGTCAGCCTTTGCGCCATCGATGACTTCAGCAGCCTCTGGCGCTATTTCTGCCCCGCTAACGACATCCCCATCCTCGTCGAGGACTTCTTCTTTCCCCGTCTTCTGGGGTAAAGTCTTAGCGCGACCAACGACATCACCATCCTCGTCGAGAACTTCTCCGTCAGCATTTAGAACCATGCCAACAAGGTCAGCAGGGTCGCCCTCGGTGATGCGGCCCAGGATGTTACCATCTGGTCCAAAGATGTCTCCATTCTCTTGCACCTCGAGTCCGTCGAGAACGTTGAGACCTGGAAGAGAGATCCCCACACCTTCTCCTGCCTCTTTCGCCGTGTTCTGAGCTTGGCCAGCAAGATCCTGAATTTTCTCAGGAAGCACGATGGCACGGCCAACGACATCACCGTCCTCATCAAGGATCTCACCGTCGTCGCCGATCTCGTATCCTTCCAGATCGGCCGGATCACCCTCCTCGAGTTTCCCGATAGGGCTGCCTTGTTTGTCAAAGATGTCTCCATTCTCACTGACCTTGAGACCCTTGAGTATTGACAGATCGCCGGGCAACGAGTCGGTGGCACCTCCTGCTGCACTTTTGGTGTCCTTGACATCATCGGCTGAATATCTCGCCTGGTCTGTGACGCCTTTGACGGGATTCTCTGTGGCAGCCTTGACGCCCTCGACTGTTTCACTGACATTGGGTGCGTCCTCAACCGCACCCTCTGCAGTGTCTTTGGTTCCTTCCACCGTCGTTTCCGCCATCTCTTGAATACCCTCACCGCTACCTACTGTATCTTTCACGCCGACGGTATCCTGAGAACTGCCCGCTACGTCACCTCTAGTGGCTTTTCCGACGGCACCTGTTGCTGCCTCCACGCGGCCGATGCGGCCACCGCCGTTGTGACCCGGTTGGCTGACTGTGCTGACCACGTCTTCTGCTGGCTGGTCCATCTCCTTCATCTCGATTTTCTGCTCTGCTCCGGATTCGATGTCGCCGGGTTCATATTTGACATCCTCGGCCGCCTCCTCCGCTTTTGGCCCACCTAGCTTGGGGGGCCTTCGCTGAGGAGTGGTGCCCGCTGATTTGGTAGTCCCTTGAGCTGAGCCAGTCAGCTTAGAAGTTGAGGAAGATTCTGGTCTCCTGCCAGCTCTAGTGGGCGTCCCGGAGGGGGTTCCCAATCGGCCTACCGCCGGAGAAGACATGACAATCGTCTAGCTCCTGGCTTCAGGTGAGAACTTTTGGACTGGTGGAGAGGATTGGCTGGGAGTGGGGGAAATGAATAATATGCGTGTGATGCTGAGGAGTATGGATTGTCTAGAGATGAAACTACACACTTGCTGCTGATAGCAATGCAGAGGCTTGGTGTGTAATGTTCTAACAGTGTTGGGTAAGGAAGGATATTGTGGCTTTACAAACGGTCGGGACCAGGAGAATATCAAACAGAACTGACTACGTCACTGGCGTCCACAGCTGAGGAGAACCTTGAACTTGGCCTCGCCGTGGCGGCCTCACCTTGCTTGGAGTCACCATATTGCGTCAGAGTGGTCGTCAGAACTGGTGGCAGAATAAGTGTGGCAGAAAAGTTTGTGTATAGGGCATATGGATCTTGCCGAATGACGCACACGGTGGACATGGAGGCATAAGAAGGTTCCTGGTGTTCGCACCGGCTGAGTGGCGAAAAGACGACTGGCTCAGAATGGCAATTAAGAAAGGTAATAGGGGCAGCAGCGACAGTTGAATGGCGAAGATGAGGTCTAAAGATCAGGGAACAGGGTGTTCGGACGAAACTAGGGTATACCAGGCCAGTCCGGGAGTGATGTCATGTCAGTCGTCTTTTGGTGGGTTCAAGGGGAGCCAGTATAGTTCACTCACTTCCACTTCCTCGATCGCAAATGTAATCCAGATCAACTGCGAGAGTATCTAAACCGTGCTTTCATCGGCACGAAGTCCAAGAAAGTATCAAAGAGTAGATGATTTGCCGAGGTTTGTGAATGTAGCCATCACGCTCTATGGGCAGTCTGTGTAGGTGAGGCTTCAAATTTGAGACTTGACAAGATCGGCACCACGCTTGCTACGATGACGCCTGGTGTGAGGCAAGGGTGACGCTGAGAGAAGGGAGAAATTCAGGTTTAGGACATACCATCATACTTACGCAATGGCGCCAAGACGCCAAGACGCTTTACATCCATATTGCCAAGCCCCATACATTTGCCTCCTCTGCTGTGTAGACATGGCGTTGGCGCCGCCGCCGATTTTCCAAGTCTCTTCACACTCCCACCTCTTGCGACGTCACTACTGGTGCAATCTTCCAATCGTATGACGTCTCTCACCACTCAGGGGCCACAGCTGCGTGCTGATGTGGTGGAAGGGAGGACATGGATCGATTGAAGCTCACTACGACCCTGAAACAAGGGTTTCGCCAACTTTCTTGACCATCTTCGACCAACTTGACATCACATCATCGGCCAGCGCTATCGTCAATCGAGCCATCCTGCTCGATTCACCACTTGTGTGGCATGCCCATCATCCTCAGCCTCGACCAGGGGTGCTAGCCAAGTGGGGTATGAGGTCATGTATACGCCCGCTGTACGGCGTATACCTTCCATTATGAGAGCTTCAATTGCTCATTAGACGCCCTCACTGCCGCAGCAAGCATTACCAAGGCCAAACTTGGCGCTACAATGGACAAAATGGTAGGCTCCCCAGCTTCCTAGATTTGCCTGCAGTGAGGCGTTTTATGCCCAGCTCGCCTTCCTTTTTTGGCATTCCAGCCAGCATGCACATGGTTGCACCATGGCAATAGTGCATGCACTCTGCTCATCATTGGATTCATCTTGCACACTAAAATGGCTAAAAGATTCCCGGATGGGAGTGATTTCCCCCGCATTCCACAGACAATGCTAGAACTGTCTCGAGTTTACAGCAGAATCGATGAACGAATTACGTTGGCGGCGTGATCAATTTCGTCTTGATGACTCGCTAACCGAGATAATCTGTTTGCGATCACAGCAGAGATTCAGAGTTGCGTCTGCAATCAGACGCAATCGGCGTATGACCTGCAGAATTCCAAGATGCGGCCCGAGGTGCTGACGGACTATGACTGCTGCCAGCGTGCGGGTGTAAGAGGAAAAACAAGAAGATCATGGCGACAGGAAAAAAATAGACAGGAGCATGTGCGAGAATGGAGACCTGGGAACATATTGAGGCCAGCCTGAAGCGCGTGGCATGATTGCTGACATTATGGTACGTACCTTCTGCACCTGACGTGTGTCAGTGGTTCTTAACCCGAAGGGGGGAAGACAATTCGAGTGGCGTTCTTGGAAGCTTCCCCAAAATCACTTTTGGGTTAGCCAAAGGCTCAGGACTGTTTGTGCTGTGCTCAGACCTATCACTCGGAGATATGCATATGCCAATGCGTATACCTAGTATGCGCAGTCGATATCGAGGAAATAGGTACTGCCAGAGCAATTAAAGATGAATTCTCCGGACCATAGCTGTCCCAAGGGAAAGGAACCAAATACTTCCCCAAAACATCAAGGCGGGGCCAAGTCAGCCAATGCCACTTCCCCCTGCATCGGGGTATTTTTGGTCCTTCATTTGGGGTTGTTGCGGAGAACGGTCAGGTTTGACATTGTTGGTCATGCGGCACTGACAAGCTTGGCAGAGAAGCTGTTTGGGGGGGGCCTGGATATTGTTTTCCGAACGCGACTCGCATCCACGCTTTCATCGATCAAACGGCAGAACACGAAAAGAAAATCGCTCTGGCCGCGGCGTCATAAGCTAGTAGGATGTCCCTCCGTTCAAAGCATCATCAATAACTAACTGTCATCTTTAATCAGTCGCGCTCACAGGCATGCGAACCGAGCTTGAGCAAGGTCAGCCAATGCCTCAAGCATGCTGATTCCCCACACGGGCCATCTGCTCCGACAACCCACCCTGACGGTTAAGTCGAGCCGTTGTGCCCACGGGGGATGGAACGGAGAAGCCGTGCGGTTCTGCAATCTCCTTATGCAACCCTGGTGGGTGGCAGTCCGGGTGAACGGAGATATGCACAAATCGCCTTATGCAGCCGAGTCGACCAAGACAGGACCGAGTCAGTTGGGGAAGAGTCAATCCTCCCTGAGTCAGAGGGTGAGCCTGAAACTGGGGAGGCGGGCCCCAGCAGCAGCAGGGTGGGGAGGCAAAAGCAGAAGCGTCCCGTGTGGGAGGCTTTGCATCCAGATGGTCCACAGTTGGGGTCATCAAAATTGCTCCCTCTGGAACCACTAGCCTGCTCGGTCCTTGGCCTCAAAGTATCGACTGTCTCGGAAATGCGCTCGTGTGGCACCAGAGCAAATCTCGAATCTCCTGCTCTTCCTCGCCTCCAGCAGTGTCAGCACCCAGTCCCAGATCTCCGGCTTCCCCCGCGCGGGGTCGGCAAGCCTTGCTCACGATTCGACTCGGCTCCCACTCGCCGTTGAAGCTGGCTGACTCGATGGATCCTGACAGACCATGCCACGCTCCGAGAAAAACGGAGGGGCTTCAGGCGGAGCTCTGGCTGGATAGATCGGCACAGATACGAAACAAATCCTCGCCACTTTAGCCCGCTGCAAGTCGAGGGCGGACCCATCCTCCCTTCCCCAAGGCACCGTCCCACGTGCCCATTGACTGCCATGGCGCCGTCAGTCGTCTTTTCCAGGCTTAACCAGCGCCACCGCGATTTCGGCGAAGGCACTCTCCGCAGTCTGGTCCCACTCCCCCTTGACGCGCCGCCTGGGCGACCAATCGCTCTTCATGCCCTCTGGGGTAAGCCGGGGCAGGAAATCGTGCTGAGAATCATTGGTCGTCCCACATACCCCAGTGGGTGGTTCTAGGGTCAAGTCGGGTCGTCGTTCCTATGCATATTAGCATCTGCCCACGCCCTCTCTGTACTTTTCCACTTGTTTTTTTGCCCCGTCTGTGAAAGCTCATGCGCGCCGACGAGCAACGACTGAACAGAAACGACCTCTTCTGACCTCTCATCTCATCACCCGAACTGTGGTTGCTTTTTCGCTCGCCATGGCCACTGCGCTCGCCTCTAATCCATCGCAGCTGAAGAGAAAACAGTCGGTGGCCGGGTTGCCCGCCGGGAGCCGCACGGTGAAGCGGAGGGCGTCCAAAGCGTGTCACTGCTGCCGATCTCGAAAGGTGCGATGTGATGTGGTTGAAAGCGGGATTCCCTGCACCAACTGCCGACTGGACGAAGTGGAGTGTCTGGTGACCGAGGGCAAACGGCGACGGAAGTCTTATGTGGATGGAGACCTCCTTCACCACTCTCCATGCGCATCGATCGAGGAAGAAAAGGAGTTGCCTCAATTTTCAATGTTTGACGACATCGACGGATTACAGGAATTCGCCCCATCTCCCGACCCGCCAGCGGCAGCGCCAACCTCAAGCTTGAACGCCTTGGAATATGAGCTGAGTCATCATAAGCCTCATATGCTCTGTGAGACGCCTGTCTCGGTCGGTGTCCGCCAAAAATGTACTAATTCTCATGCCCTAGACCAGACACAGGGACATCGCTTGAGCTCCGAGGAGAGAGATCGACGCATGTCAGCCATCAGTGGCCGGAGTGGGCGGCCATCATTCTCGGCCTCGGCGCAACTGCTGCAGGGTTCCATGCGGTATTTCTCCCCTCAGACCAGTCGTCCGGACATTGTACTGCCACGGTACATTCGGCCCATTCCTCCTCGCATCAGTGCGGAAGATTTGGAGTATCTGGAGAAGAAGGGCGCTTTCATTATCCCCGAGACGAGCCTGCGGAATGAACTTCTCCGATGCTACGTTCAGTACATGCACCCGAATCTGCCCCTGCTCGATCTCCAAGATTTCCTCGCAGCCATCGAGAAGAACGAGCCGGGGAACACGGTCAGCTTGCTTTTGTTCCAAGCGGTCATGTTCGCCGCGACGGCCTTTATCGACATGCGCCACCTGACCGCGCAAGGTTATGTTACCCGGAGAGCGGCGCGAAGTGCCTTCTTCCACCGGATTAAGCTCTTGTATGACTTTGACTACGAGGTTGATCGGGTCACCGTCGTCCAAGCCGTGCTCCTCATGACGTATTGGTATGAGAATCCAGACGATCCCAAAGACGTGTGGCACTGGCTGGGCGTCGCCATCTCGCTCGCCCGGACGATCGGCCTCAACTGCGACACGTCGACATCTTCGTCGCTGAGCCCTCAAAAGCAACGTCTCTGGAAGCGGATCTGGTGGTCGTGCTACATGCGTGACCGACTCGTTGCGATTGGAATGCGGCGCCCCATGCGAATCAATCATGTCGATTTTAATATGCCCATGCTCGAGCTGTCAGATTTCGAGACCGACGCGCTCCCGCCTGAACTGAGCCGCATGTTGGGTGGTTGTCCGGCAGTCAGGGACTCTTCCAAGCGAGTGACGCTGGCAAAGATGTGTATCGGGTTGGCCAAACTCTGCGTGTGCATTACCAAGATTCTCGTGGTGCAGTATTCCACGCTCGGCCACAAGATCGGTGCCACGCAAGAAACCACCATGAGGCTGGTCCCGAAGAAGACGGCCACCGATCCGTGCGATGTCATCCGCTGTGACAGAGAACTCGAGGAGTGGCATAAAGAGTTGCCTCGGGACTTGCATTACTTTGCCCCGGACTCGCACGAGCGCATCACGACCAACGACGGCGAAGTTGTCAATCTACACCGGGCCTTGTTGACGGGAGTCTATCTGACCGCCATCAGTGCGCTCCATAGACCACAGATGCTCCCCTCGATGCCGAATTTGGAAATTGCCCCGGAGCTGCGGGAGCTGTCGAGAAGAAAGGTGCGAGAGGCGGCCGACGACATCACGGACATGTACAAGGACCTGTACGCCCATGATTTAATCCGCTATCTCCCCAATACAGGCGTGACCTGCCTGCTACCTGCGATCATTATCCACTTGCTCGACATCAAGAGCGATGATCCCAACATCCGACAGGTCAGCCTGAGGAAGTTCCAATTCTGTATGCAAGCCTTACAGCGACTCCGAGAGATGTATGCCTCGGCCGATTTTGCCTTTTCCTTCCTTGATGCGGCGGTGCGGAGAACAAACGTGCAGATTGGGGTTCCTTCTTCGTCAGTGAGGCCCCAAGTCACGACCAACAACACCAACAAGAACAACTATAACGACGGCAGCAGCATCAGCAACAACGGCAGCAACAACAGCAATAACAGCAACTACAACAACAACACCAACAACAGCGGCAGCAACAAGACCACCGCCACCACCCGGTCTGATCAAATGAAGCTGAACCAAGGCGAGCTTTTGTTGACTCCTCCTCCAGAAGTGATGCAGGTGGCCAACCGATTGCTGTTCTCCTCGACGCTGGCGCCCGAGGAGAGAAATCTCATCGCGGCATTTACCCCCCCGGGATCTGACCGGAGCTTGAACACGATTACCACAGCCGGAACAGCGTCGGCCTTGGACGATCTGGAAGATGGGGAGAGCCAGGGAGGAGAGGAGACGAATCATATGATGCCACCACTGGAGGACGGCGTGCAGCTGGATTTCGACTCGTTGATCAACCTGGAAGGCGGAGGAGACCTGTTTGCCTCGGAAGATGGACTTTGTGTCGACTTGAACATGCAGTGGCTAGACCAGCTCCAAACTGACATCCGCGGGGGAGATGACAACCTCGCTCAGGGAGATATGAACGGCGATGTCGTCGCAGACGTGCTTTTTGGTTCAGGGTATGCAGAAAAGTTATAGAAATCACGGGGTAACCGTGATCGGACCTAGGGTGGCAAAAGAGCAAACATATGCTCCTTCTCAGGTAGCACCGCCCGATAATGTACAGAACGAATACATGATAACATATAAGAAGTGTAAAGAAGAGGAACAGAGTTGGAGGAAGAGCACCACTGTTCAGTGGTCAGCTCTTCAGCCACTCGAAGCTTGGATTGGCTTGGAGGTGTCAAGAAATTGTGGCTGGCTTGGCCATGTAATCAGAAGACTGCCTGTTCAAACAAGACAACAAGAACAACAAAAAAGCAACCACCACCATCGCCATCACGCCTCGGGCCTCCACCCATACTACACTAGATCTCTGTCTTCTTGCAGTGGCAAGCAGCAACGCCAAGCTCCGTCTTATCATCCCCTCCTGGTCTTCTGGCCCTAGCTGCTATCCCAATCAGCGTGTCTGTGACGACCCACAAGGCTTCCTTGCGAAATGATCGGCGCTTTGACCCTCCAGCCTTCTGCAATGCTACCTCAAGGATCGCCTGTCGCTACGAAGATACGGGCTTCTACCGAGGCCGACAGCTGCCGGTGATGTCCAAAAATGGTTATACGCCATTGTGTCCGGGCAGAGAGAAGTTAAGAGCACCGACCTCATACTTGACTTCAAGAGCCATTCTGGAGATTCAAGGATTGATGGCTTGGTGGCGATCTGGCAAGCGGCGGATAGGACAATATCCGACTATTAGAGAGCACGCTCCCCACCGCGTGACAGACCGAGAGGACGTTGCAAAACTTGGATGGCTGTGCCTGGTACATGAAATCCTTGGCCAGAGGCGATCCTGTCGCCATCTACCTCATACCCTGGCTCCCGCCGATGTGCCGTTCCTACGGCCTGCCCAATGAGGAATGGCCAAAGCACGCGACCGGTCGCTGCTACACTCAGACCAGAAGGACGGAGGCTCTTCTCCAGCCTGGACGACGCTGCCATGTTACTCTGACTGTCGACAACGTCATCGAGAGATGATAGCTCGAGCTGACAGAAGCTTGCGGTTCCTGCCGGTTGCTGTTGAAGCTCGCCATGGTAACCCAGCTGTGCTGAGCTGCAAGCGATATCAGGAACAAGAAGCTCAACTGCCAATCATTCTCGCGTCCCTCGCATGGCCGCTGCTACCCACCGCGGCAGCCGAACCGCAGGAAGAGAATTCCCCTCCGCACATATATATCTCCTTCGCATGATCTGGCCGCTCGGTCTTTCCTGGCCGGGCAAAGAGTGCGACTCCGTATTACGCTTGATATTGGCTCGCAAGTACCGCCGAACAGGACATTCTCTTACGGAGCCCGAACCTCCTCTTAACAAGTTCCTCTCGTTCCGTTCGCCATGCAGCTGATCAGCCTGCTGCCTCTGGGTGCTGCTCTCATCAACACTGTCTCCGCGAGGCCGGGACCGACCATCCAAGCCAAACCCGGCGGACCAAAGCTTCAGGTGTCACCACGACAGCTCCCAGCGGAACCAAGTGGAGTGCAGACTATTATAAGCCCTAATGGCGTCAATATCACGTACAAGCAGCCAGGTCAAGCGGGGATCTGTGAAACAACTCCAGGTGTCAACTCGTATGCCGGCTTCGTCAACCTCGCCCCAAATGTGCACAGCTTTTTCTGGTTCTTTGAATCGAGAAATGACCCTGCCAACGATCCGCTGACTCTGTGGCTGAATGGCGGTCCTGGAAGTGATTCCCTCATCGGCTTGTTTCAAGGTCAGAAATGATGTATTCGCTAATCAACACGTGCGCCCATCTGACCAAAGCCACAGAACTCGGCCCTTGCAATGTTACCGAAAACCTCACGACCCAGCTCAATCCATACGCCTTCAATGAAGTCTCGAACATGATCTTCCTGAGCCAGCCAGTCGGTGTTGGCTTCTCCTATGGCTCAAAGGCGAGATAGACGTTGACACGGCGACAGAACCGGGCTGACGTGGGTGTAGGAACCCGGCTCCCTTGATCCTATTCTGGGCACTTTCCTTAATTCAAGTCAAGCCAATGTCACTGGCAGATACCCAGTGATCAACGCCACGGCCGTTGGTGAGCACACGGCGACATATGTGGGCTGTGATATTGACTCCCATGTGCAGATACCACAGACCTCGCGGCGATTGCTGCATGGGAAGTGCTTCAAGGCTTTTACTCGGCGCTCCCTCAGCTTGATTCCAAAGTGCAGTCGACCAAGTTCAATCTCTTCACCGAGTCGTACGGGGGTCATTACGGCCCGGCCTTCTTTAACTACTTCTACCAACAGAATCAGTTGATCGCCAATGGGACCACGACGGGCAAATATTTCGATTTTGTCTCCCTCGGTGTCATCAATGGAATCGTCGATGAGTATATCCAGGCACCGTACTATCCCAAGTTTGCCAACAACAACACGTACGGCATCAAGGCTGTCAACGACACGGTGTATAACTACATGGAGTTTGCCCTCAATATGCCGAATGGCTGCCTGGACCAGATTGAGCTCTGCGCCGCAGTCGACACCTCGACCTTGTCTGGCCAGGCAGTGTGCACGGAAGCAGAAGACATGTGCCGAGACAACGTCGAAGGGCCTTACTACAGCTTTTCAGGCCGTGGGGTGTACGACATCCGTCATCCCTACGATGATCCGACTCCGCCGTCGTATTTTGTCGACTTTCTGAATCTCGCGTCGACGCAGGAAGCCCTCGGCGTGGACACGAACTATACGTCCGATGCCAATGACGACGTGTACTTCGCTTTCCAGGAAACCGGAGATTTCGTCTACTTCAACTTCATCGAGGATCTGGAGCAAATCTTGAACTCGTCGGTCCGTGTCTCACTCATCTATGGCGACGCCGACTACATTTGCAACTGGTTCGGCGGCCAAGCCGTGTCGTTGAGTACGAAATACACTCACTCGGCAGAATTCCGGGAGGCCGGATACGTGCCGCTCGTTGTCGACGGCGTCGAGTACGGCGAAACCAGAGAGTACGGCAACTTTTCCTTCACTCGTGTGTACGAGTCGGGACACGAAGTGCCGTATTATCAGCCGATCGCTGCGTTGGCGCTATTCAATAGGACAATCAACCTATTTGATATCGCCACCGGGACCACCAAGATCACAGGTAATTATATCACCAACGGTACCGCAACCCCCACGCACACGGAGAGCTTCGTGCCACTGCCAACCAGCTCAGGATCCGCCAGGTGATGGATGGCGTGATCGTCGCTCGCTGCATTGTGTGACGAGATATGGAACATCCGACTCTAGAAAGGAGTCATTCAAGCTTTCCGCGGCAGAGCCTTTGAATTATCGACTTTCGTGGATGTGGCCAGAGATGCATGAGATCGAGATCCGGCACGGAGCTAAAGCAATGAGTATTGCCCTTATTAGTCAATACACGAATCAAGGTTATTGGTACCGATCGGGTTTCGATTGTCTGGTTGAGAAGCAGTATGCTCCCTCCGCTTTGCTTCCAACGACTCTTACTGTTGTCGATCGGACGTATCAGCACCCCACATGCTTTGCGAGCAAACAAACCGAAAAAGATGTCATTGAATGAACGATGCGATATGATCTGTGTTATTTCCACTCTCCATTGGGCGTGATGCCACTGGTAAGGGCCGGCTAGCAGCTGTCTCTTAGCGTCTCGTCATGCCTGCAATTCTACTTGCTGCCCACCTATCCTACATTCATTGTGCCACTCCGTTGAATGACAAGTGGATCTTGATGAGTTTGGCGAAAGCCATCGGCCAGAAGAAGGGAGACCCAACTCTGATGCAGTCAGGTCTTGAAGAGGCATCCACTTACGATGGACCACTGACGCACAGATGCTGTCCAGACATCGCGGCTCAATCGTCAAGTGGTGCTATTATCGCATCCGAGCTGCACCCCATGTCTCAAACTCCCAGAGCATGTCCTTTGTGATGCTCCTGGGCGTCTGTTGTATGGCCTTCCTGATGTCATCAGGAACGATGACACTGCGATCGGCATCAAAGGCGTATTCCCCGGCATTCTGGCAGATGGCGACAATCTCTGCCCCGGAGCATCCCTGTGTTATGCTGGCGAATTCTCCAGCGTCGGCCTCCATGTTCGTCTGAGCCTCGTATCGACATATAGCTAATCGTTTCAGGAATATTTCGGTCCGAGCCTCGAGATCGGGAGGACCAATGTAGACCACGTTGTCAAACCGTCCTGGCCGCAGCAGTGCTGGGTCGATATACTGTGGTTTGTTGGTGGCAGCAACGACGAGAACATTCCGCAGTTCCTCAAACCCGTCCATCTCGTTGAGAAGGGTCGTCAGCACGTTGAGGTCGTTACCACTCTTCCCTCTTGCAGCGATCGCGTCAATCTCGTCGAAAAATATGATACTAGGGCTGGCGGCTCTCGCTTTCCGGAAGACTTCCCGTGTCGCTCTTTCACTCTCGCCGACGTACATGGAGATGAGCTCGGCACCTTTCACGGCGAGGAAGTTCAGGCCCGCCTCGGTGGCCAGGGCTTTGACAAGCAATGTCTTGGAACAGCCCGGCGGACCGTATAGAAGGACACCTTTCTTCGGCTGCAAACCTAACTCTCTCATTCGATCGGCAAATTTGAGCGGTCGCTCTACCGCATTTTGTAACCGGCGCTTAATGGCGTGTTGGCCGCCAATGTCTGACCAATGGACGTCCGGAGTCTCGAGGAAGATCTCTTGCAGCGCCGATGGACGAACTTGTCTCAGTGCCTGTTCAAGGTCTCCAGATGTCGGCTGGAGAGCAGTATTGTCGTTGGTCTGCCCAGTGTCTGAAGCCCGCATTCCTTTGCTCTCCTCGGCATGGAATGCACTGACCCCGGTCGGAGCAGACCGTTCACATGCCAATTCAAGAGTTCTTCGAAGCAGAGCGTATAGATCTGCACCGACGTAACCATGGGTTCTGGTTGCCATGTCTTGCAAGAGGCTGTCATCTGGGACGGCATCCTGACCACGTAACGCCTCCAAGATCTCTTTCCGCTGCAAGGCAGAGGGAATGGGCAACTCTACTTCCGCCACAAACTTGCCTTCCGAACGCAGAGCTTGATCAATGTCGTTTGGATGTTTGACCTCGGCGACCACCAGCGATGGCGTCCCTTTGACCATGTCGAACAGATCATCCAGTTCGTCCGAGGTCCGCAGTGTTGCGCCTGACGGCTGACACAGATACCTGGTCCGGATTGTAATCAATCGAGGTTCATTTGATGGTACCAGTTTCGCTCCTGGTGTCCATCGGATCACGGAATGCCAGCCAGATGCTGCCAACGCCTCGATAAAGCTGGTCTTGCCGGTGCCTTTGGCGCCGTATATCAAGACGCCTTGAATCGGTCGGTACGAACGAAAATGCTGTTTCACTGTCGGTCGACACAAACGCGCCACGATTTGCCGCATCTCGTGAATTTGGTTTTGAAGACCACCAAGGGCTGAAGGGCTGAAGTCAATGTCTGACCTGAGATTCTCACCTCTGCTGTCTTGAACAATCTGGAAGACGGTCTGGTCGGTAACTCTGGCGATGCTTGTATTTGGTATGCCAAGGTCCTCAACAATGAATTCCGGTGACTCTGAACCCAGCCGAAATACCAGTCTCTGCGATCGCGCCAGGCATTCGTAAGCCAAAGGCACTGTGAGTTTGGCATAATATTCCCAAAACGGCGCCTTGTCATCGCCCGTCTGAGTTGATAAGGTTGATACACGACGCAGCGAGACTACTTCGGCCGGCTGCAAAGGCCGAGAAGACCGGCTGATGGTCACCTTGTCTCCAAGCTTGAAGCCATATAAGTCTTGGAGAAATTTTGAAGTCTGGACAATTGTGTCTTTTATGCCCGCACCCAATGCTTCCCATGCTATGGCTGATCCGCAGGCTGTTTCGGATCCTTGGGATGAAGTGCGGATGTCGCAGAGGTCACCAGATTTCAACTTCAAGGCAAGCATGGATGTTGCAGTCAATCTGACGCGAAACGCCTCTTTGTCCGAGTTGGTTGGCCGAACGATAAAGGTATACATTGCGGCCAAATAAAAGATTGAGATAACAAATATCGCTCTGAGTTTCGGCAATCACATTACATTCTGATTTCGAACGTCGTGTTGAGCGGCGCAAACTCGGAAAGCCGATGAATTTTGCAACGATTCACTGAGCGCCGCGCGTGGTCAACTCCGGGGATCATAGTCGCTTGAGATAACGATGAAATCTCGTCCAGAGGTGAGACCGAGTATCCACTACAGCATCGCGCATACACTCTGCTGTTTGCTGGATTAGTGCAGAGATCGAAATACTTTGGATGGCAGGGTCCAGCATTTGTCTTGGCAGGAGATTCATGCCTCTCCTCCATGCCATGCAGTGATAGAATATGGATAGCATATATTTCATTCTGAGTTGGGCGTTAAGAATACAATTGTAGCTCTGGCCGCTTTATTCAGAAGACTCAAAGGAAGGCTTTTTGGCGGCACTGCGAGTCACACGTTTGGTGAGGCCACTTTGTTCAGCGTCATCGCGGCCAGTCGTCCCGCGAATGGGAGGTGCTATATCGGACAGCTGCTCTCCTTGTGGTTCGTTCGAGTCATCATCGGCCTCATCACTTCGATCGACCTTTTCCCAATCTTCGCCATTGTTCAACTTGGACCTCTCGGCCATCTCTTTCAGGGCCTTGGTTCCTTCATTTTCCTGACCATTCCAAGCTCCGCAACTGCTACATCTCCATTTCCCGAGCTCTTCCAATGTCCTCACACCCGGTGGCGCAAGTCCGTTGACGAGGCGGCAACTAGAACATATCAAGGCCAGCCGGCTCTTTGCGGCCGTTTCGTCTTCGCCCAAAAGGACATCTAAAATCCGATCGTACCACTGTGGATCGCGATCATATGCTGATGACGACGGCGGTGGCGCACTGGAAAAGGCGTTTGGTGCGAAGCCAGGTTCATCTGGTGTGATGTTGACCGGACTCTGTGCGAGCATGGGTGATGACAAAGGGGTTCGACCAGGCGGAATGGGAGAAATCTGGCGAGAGTCGATGGTCGGCGGTTGTGGTGTTGCCGGCGGACCGACAACCCTGCCTGGGATATTTGCAGTCGGAGGGGGGGCAATCCCAGTTCTCTGCGACGGAGGCTGCTCTGGTGGAGCATTGATCTTCCGTTTCGTGCCCTGCGGTAATGGCTTCCGCGGGCTCTGCTTCGGTGGCACATCACCATACTTTTGAAGGAGCTCGTAAGTACTGTCATACTTGGTGGCCTTCTTCAGCTCCGCAATCTTCGATTCGCGTTGTTTTTGGAGGCTGTCGAGATATGATTCTTTCCGAGATATTCTCCAATCAAAAAAAGAAGTGATAGCCTGTCGAACGCCATAGATGACGACGGGCGCACCCACCAGGCCGCCGTAGTGAGGCCAGGACCAGTTCTGTGGGCCGAGCACGAGGATGATGATGAGGGCGTAGAGAAGATATGTCAAAGTAGTGTACAACGTCCATAGCGCCTTTACCCTACGCGCCCGACTCCTGCTCCCTTCCACCGAAAGAGTTGCGGCTGTGATCTGACTCGAAAGTTTGGAAAGCGCTTTCTCGAAAGACGCTGGAGAATGCGTATCTCCCTATCCTGGTCAGCGGGACAACAAGAACTTCTGACGACATCGCTGTCTCACTCTCCACAGCCAGGACATGCTGGCTCTCGGCCGGATCTTGAACAAGCACAAGGGCGTCTGCTAACACATGCCGCGGCGGATCCAAGTTTTATCTAAACATTTGATGAGTCAAGTGTACTGCCGCAGTGCTGATAAGTATAAACAGGCAGAGATGATTCTGTGGAGTGTGCAACGTCAGAATACCAGAATGCGTCGGCCTGTCCATCACTGGCACAGCTGCGAGTGATCTGCAGGTGTTGAGTGCACGGACCTGCCAGATCACCCCACTGTCGCGAATGCGCGTCCGTGAAGGCAGAAGGACAGGGGAAGACACTGCAACTCAACTTCAAACTCATTCACGCCTGTCTGCCCCGTCGAGCTCCAACAGTCCTGTGCACCGTCGCAACTCTACCTAGTTCCATCTTCTCTTGGACTGGCCAATTCCAACCATGCCCAGCATGTGGTTGACAGATATGCAGAGTGTGTACCCCTATCAATGCTACCGCGGGTTCGCGCAGAGAAATACTGACGTGTGCAGAGATTGGAGTGGCCTTCTGCTCGGGAGGTACGGATACACGGCATTGCGCACCATACTCACCTCGGGCTAACGAAATATAGGAGGGTTATTCTTGTTCGGTGGTGTGTTGATGTTCTTCGATCGTTCGATGTCAGTGCATCCATGTATCTTTGGACGAGACTAATGATCGATAAAGGTTGGCAATGGGCAACGTATGCCACGCCCGCTGCTCTCTTGACTTGCTCTGATCTGCCAGATACTCTTCCTCATTGGCCTGACTCTCATCATCGGCATCCAAAAAACCTTCGTCTTCTTTGCACGGCGGCAAAAGCTCAAAGGCACGGCCGCGTTCTGGGGTGGCATCATCTTGATCCTTCTTCGGTGGCCCTTGACGGGCTTTCTCATCGAGCTCTACGGCATATTCGTCCTGTTTGGCGATTTCTTCACTACCATCGCTTCCTTCGCGGGCAACGTCCCTGTCGTGGGGCCGTACATCCAGACTGCTTTACAAAAACTCTCGAGGGGGAGGAGAAATGCCGAGCTGCCAGTTTGAGGGAAGTATGGCGAATATCAGATGGTGACGCATTCATACTCTCAGCGGACCATATTCCTAGCCATGGCAGGCATGTGGGCATCTCCCACAGGAACGAGCACCGCTTCAGCAGTCTTATCGGTCACTCTCAAGCTCCGATGGAACTTTGATCACTTACCCCATGTTGGGCTCTCCGATGGCCAAGCATACGAAGCAGTGCTTCTTCTACCCAGCATGAACCCGGGCAGGAGCCTGGATCTCTCCACCACTTCTAGGAGCAAGGCGAGAACTCTGTTGCCGCTTCAAAATGACTCAGGAGTCGTGCCAATGATCGCATGGAGCGACTTGACTCGAGAGATCCCTTCGCAGAGCAGAGAACGTCAGTCTCCAGGTGGGCCCAAGGCCGTTTGATGCGCATGAATTTGAGAGCCATTTTGGAATCTGGCATTTGCTCCCTCACTCCGTTGTCGAACCCGTGGAGTCCACCGAACTTGCACTGAAAAGATCAAACTCGGAATTAAGAAACGCGAGTTGACGACAAAGGACGGCATTGATGGGACACCTTGTTCGATTCAAGACACATAGAAAGCTGCGACAAGTTGTCACGCATGCTTGCAGTGCTAACAACATCACGAATCTATTTTCTCTCTTCAGTCTCATGTTTTTACACCCTGACTGCTCACTGTTTGCTAGCTTATATTTGTCATATCACCATCGTACGGTTCCAACAATCCCCCGTGGCCATACTTGAGACCCTTGGTCGATGGCATGGCTATTGTTTATACAACTCCCGCCCACTTCGCTGTAAAGCGTGGGTTTCACACCGCCATGCCGACATGCGGCCAGGAAGTTGTCTGCTGACTTTGCCTTGACAACCTCACAGATCTAACGCTAGTCTGAAGAAGCTGCTGCTGGTCGGTGAATGGATTCTCAGCTTGTCCCAGCTGTCAAAGTTGGCACCGTCGTTGTCAAAAAAGGGCTGAGCGGGCCTAAGCGGAAATCTTGTCTGGAACAAGTTCACATCAAGAATGGGCGCAATCTCGTCCCATGAGGCTGTCCACTGTGAAATACTAGGAAGTCTGAGATTACCATGCAAGAGATTCGACGACGCCGTTCACTTGTCTATGAGATAACCACTCAAAGACGACGTCCATGATTACCTGGTTGCCTGTGGGATGCATTATGGGAGGATGTATGACTGGATGCGTCCTGGACTAAGGTGCAAAGCAGTCCGCGTCGGATGATTAGAATACAGAGGCTTCACCTTGGCTTATGAGATTGCTGCCGAATATCACCACTTGAGGCACGTGCTGCATTTAGATTCTGTGACAGCCAGAAAGTGAAGAAACAACAAAGCAGCAATGGATCTGACAACACCACACTCAGAGGACACTGGAACTGCTTCAGCGGGTCATGACCGTCCGGATATCTACACGAAAAATATTCGGACTCAGGCATGGTTGATTACTTAACAATGAGCCCACCAACACGAGAGCTTCCACTCACTTCTTTCCTTTTCAGGCTATAACCTAATGTTAACCTTCTTACCATGGCCGATCGCGCATCTGTTTGGATATCATGGTGCGAGATTATATAAACAGATTCAGAGCTCGCCCTGGACCTGACAAAGCTGATGTTGCAGTGACCAATTGTCAGTGGGCAGGACTGGTCTCAACGAGATTTCAACGACACGAGCCCGGACTGGTCTGTTCCTCGAGCAGGATCTGAACGCCTAACAATAATGTCAAATATGGTTCTCACGGACGGAGATCGTCAGATGATTACTCTAACCGATCACTGCCGACGACCTCATCCTCGTTCTCGGACGGACTGAAAAAGAATAAAGGACTGGGCTTTTCCAATGTTGTTGATTTTCCAGAGTCAGCCAGATCATACGTGTTGATCCGACTGATTTACCTGGACCAACACCTCCAGAGATGAAGACAATAGTCGTCATTGGCGGCACAGGCGCCCAAGGTGCTAGCATCGTCCGCCATCTCGCCTCCACCAACGATTACAACATTCTCACTCTGACCCGGAATACCACTTCTCCTCGCGCAGAGGCTCTGGCCAGACTCCCCCATGTGACTCTCATTGCCATGAACACTGCGCACGGTTACGACCTCGAGGCATTCTCCAAGGCAGCAGCTCAATCAGACTGTGCATTCATCAACACGGACGGATTCGCAGTGGGAGAACAGGCCGAGACATATTGGGGAATCAGACTCTTTGAGTTGGCGCGAAGAGCGGGAGTCAAGCATTTTGTCTACAGTGGGCTGGATTACATTGGTGCCAAGTCAGGATATGATCCAAAGTTGTACGTTGGACATTATGAGGGCAAAGCAAGAGTGCAGGGTAAGACATCGTTTGAACGGCTCATTAGTGCAGAGTATGGCTGACGATGCGCAGAATTCATGAGAGCTCAGCCGACTTCTCCGATGGCCTGGAGCATTGTCTCCTCGGGGCCATACATAGAAGCGCTGCACGAAATCTTCCTCCCAACGAGAGACGCCGACGGGGTTTTGCTGTTCACGTTCCCTTTGGGTCAGGGCGCAATACCATTTATTCACCTCTCAGACTTCGCGCGTTATGTCGCTTGGATCCTGTCTCACCCCGAGGAATCCAATGGCATGAATCTCGAAATCGCCACTGCGCATGTCCCGGGCGCCGAGGTTGCTGCTGCATTCACCGCGGTCACGGGGAGGCCGGCCAAATACATTGACGTGCCGATCGATGTCTGGCACGAGAAAGCGTGGGCAAAGCTTCCGAAGGGGCCAAAGACGAAGATCGGATATCGTGACGTCGACGATCGACTGCTATTGCAGACCTACCAAGAGAACTTTACAGCGTGGTGGGAGCTCTACAAAGCTAGCGGGGGAAACAGCGGTCTAATCAAGAGGGACTATGCCTTGCTCGACCGAATTCTGCCAGATCGCATCAAAACTGTTGAGGAGTGGATGAGAAAGGTCGAGTATGACGGACAAAGGAGGTCAGTGTTGAAAAGTCAAGACGAGTATTCTTGAGGTGTGGTCGGAGTGGTCAGACTATTCAGCAATCAATGACATTCATTTGGCATGGGACATCTCAGATAATTCATTCCTGTGTAGAGGCCTGACATGATCAGCTCAATCTGTAAATCAGACCTGATGTGGTTCTGGGGCGCACTTTTCTGTGATTGCGGAACTAGTTATATTGTCAAGGAACGTATATTGGTTGTAACTTGGGGGCCAAGCTTGACAGTCTTGGGATGATGTGTGATCACGTGCTCACGGATATGAACGCGGTGTTCCCATACCTGCGCTTCCACCATCAACGCGTTAGAGACAAAGCCAGCATGGACGAGTCGTCTGGCCGCGGGCATCGCGAAAAGAAGCCCAGCGAGAAAGTCAAAGAGCAGGTGACTGGCAAGGCAGATAGAATTGAGGACGAGAAGACGGTCATCCTTCCAACATACATTGCGCCCAACGATCCCAAGTTCTTTCAAGAGCAGAAAGAGGTCCCGAAGATCTATGACCATAGCAAAATAGGGCCCCATGGCGAGAAGACGGATTTTTACGCGCTCGGCACTCAGTACGAACCTGTCTCGTTCATCAAGCGCAGTTGGAAGCTGACGGATGTAGTGTCGAGAGCAAAGAGAAACGTTACTACATAAGAGCCAAGCGAGACCCTAACACGTTCTATTTCCACGCAGATGAAGCGCCTCCGCGGAATGCGCGACTCAGTGACGAGAACCATCCTCAATGTGGTGTCGAAAACCTCAAGAATAGCTTCACCAAAGACATGCTGGGAAAGACGGGTGAGTTTGGGAGCTACACGACCCGAGCCAATGTCTTTGCAAGAGAAGGGCAATTCTTTTTTGAGGCCAAGGTCATCAGTCAGGCCCCTCCTGGTCGAGAAAATCCCCGTCAAGCACTGGCGGAAACACAAAACGTCGACCGGAGTGCTACCAATCGTGGCGGTCTTCGAGTCGGCTTTTGTCGGCGGGAGCACCATTGGAGTGAGAATCTCGGGAGTAACGCCTACAGCTATGCGGTGATCTTGCGCAGCGGCACGTCCAAGGAGTACGGCAGTGTCCGCTTCAACACCATGATGTACCACATGCAAGGGAATGGGGCTCAGGATCCCGGCGACCTGTCGCCCGGCGACGTCGTCGGGGTGATGATTACTCTTCCATCATTGGAAGTGCACAAGAAAGTGGTGGAAGGAACCTTCCATCCCGCTGATTACCCGGACCTGAAATGCGGGCCTGCAGTGAGTAAACCCAGGAAGCAAGCTGCTGGAAAGAAGGGGAGCAAATCCGGCGGGAAAGCTAAAGAGAAGGACGGGGAAGGTCCCAAGACCAAAGAGGACGCCACCAAAAGGCCTCATTCTCGTGCCGCCATTCGTGGGGCTCTCCATACACTGGCGGGATCGCCTCTCCCTCCTGACCTCGACATCATCCGAGATCGCAATCCGTTTCTGCACAAAGGCATGACCTACTTTGAATGTCCAGAGTACACGCCGAATCACGACCTGAGCCGGCCCACACTGAACGCGAAGAACAAATCAGTCAACCCGGAAACGGGGAAAAGGTACGATCTTTTGACCGATCCACACCCGAACCATGACTTGGCCCATCTTCGAACGCTTCCTGGCAGTAAGATTGAGCTGTGGGTGAACGGAAAATACCACGGCGTGGTGTGGGAGCATCTCTTCGCCTTTCTCCCGCCGGCATCTTGCATCGAGAAGGGGAACAAGACGGCGACGGGAACTGGAGAGGTCGACGACGGTCTCCTGGGCTACTATCCTGCCATCAGCCACTACACGGGAGGCGCCATTGAGTGCAAGTTTGATGCTCCTTGGTGGTTTGGCTACGAGCACGACGGTCCGCCACGCCCCGAGGCGCGCCCGATCGGGGAGCGGTACCAAGAGCAAATCGTGGAAGATTTGGTCAGTGATTTGGTGGACGAGATCTATCAGGAGAAGCTGTACAATGATCCCAACTGGATGAAGAAGCGGGTCCTCAGTGCAGCGGCCAACTTACACCACAACTAATCACGACACTGCATGTCAGACTCCCCTTATTTTCACTGACAGCTGGACAGAACGACACGGCAGCTTGTGGAAGGTTGGATGGCACCCACAATCCGAATGGAGCACACCAAAGGTCGGCGGAAAAGTTTCTTGTACTAGCATCATACCGAGATACCCAGTTTGCGATTAAAAAAGGCATGAGATAACGTCAGCATTCACAAAAGATATCTTGGCCCCCGACTGGTCGAAGAAGTCCTGACCTAATGCACGCGTGAGAGCGAATGCAGAAGTCAGCACGCCGACAGCAAATGATGCCAGGTCCTGTATCGGCTGCCGACGAGACATGCGACGTGGGGAGCCCCTGCATTGACAGGAGACCAAGGCAATGACACTTCAGCCTGGATCTGAACGGTGGTTCCAGATCGCTTGCGTGTCTTCGCAACGGCGTCGCTACACCGGCTAGAAGGGGCCCTTCCATCCGAGTGGACATCATGGGCATCAACCCGCAGCTGGCTGACCGAGGCCATGCTTGAGAGGACAGGGGCAGGGGATGGGGTGGCTGCAAGAATAGATGGAACGCACGGGCCAGGCTAGTGGACTGGTGGCGTGGGAGCTGAATCAGGAGACAGCCAAACGCTCGCCATCTCTTGGCTGGGCTCCTCCTGATCGGCCACGGTGTCCTTTATTTATTCGGCTGCCTGCTGCTGGAATTCCATTCATCAACCCCGTTTGTCGCTCGCAACTGTATCCACTTCATTTCCGGAGTACACTCTTCCTGGTGACTGTCATGCGGCCACCTTGAGGATACGTGGTCATTTCGACCCATACAAGAAAGAACGTCCCTTGCCCTCACGACCTCGCACTCACTTGGCACTCCGTCTCTCACTAACAACCATGGACGTCTCCTCGCCTCTGGGCAGCGTTGATCCGGCCACCTTGACCGTTGCCGGCTATGACGATACTTACCCAACTCCGCCTCCAGTAGGGAGCGAGACTCCACCATACCCATCTGATGACCAACCAACCAAGAGGAAGAGGAAGGCATGGGGCCAGCCGGTCCCAGAGATCAAGCAAATCCTCCCACCCCGCAAGAGAGCGAAAACGGCGGAGGAGAAGGAGCAGCGCAAGAATGAGCGGATTCTCCGCAACAGAAGAGCGGCCGACAAGTCTCGACAACGACAAAAAGCGGCGGTGGCGGAGCTAGAGGCCAAGACGGTCCGCATGGAGCAGGAGAATGCTTCCCTGCGGGCGCTGTTGTTTCGATACGAGGAGCGCTTTGGGAAACAGTCCGACTTCCCGTTGTCCCCCCTCCCACCCACTCCGCAGTCCCTCGACCTGTTGTCGGCACCCTCACCACTCGACCTCAAAGCTCAACCAGAGACGAGTCCGATGGCGACGACAATGTCATACGATACGCCTGATGTTTCCTCGACACAGCCCACTCTGGTCCACACGGACTCGGCCAGTCCGATCAAGCTGGAGTCTCCGGCACTCGCGCCGACCCTCAACCTGATCAACGAGCAGCACCCGACGGAGGCCGAACAATCTGAAGAGATGGCCGCGTTTGAGGGCTTCCCCACCGTCTCCGGTATGGCACAATATCCTGCTGTGATATTGTGTGACCTGCAGTGTCAGCCGGAGATGGCGGGATGCAAGCTCCCAGCGCTCCCGTCGCCACAGACTTTCAGCTGTGGACTCAGTTACCTGCTTCAGACGATCCAGGTCTTGACGATATTTCACAGCTTCTCCACGACAACGCTCTTGCCGATCTACAACTTGTTCCGGATTTTGGCTCAGCGATTGTCAACGACCTCGACGGAACAGGATTTCTCCTCCATCCTAGCCAACTTCCCACTAATTCATTCTTTGATTTCGATGCCTTCGACACCGACCAGGCCGGCGGTCTTCCGCATCAAACTTCTGAGCCGACTTCTCGCGTGCAGCCCACACATGGCGCGCCTATTACTGGCAGCGACAGACCGGGCTTTGCAGCAAGTGGTTAGCGAGGAAGGCTTTGCCGAGGATGCCGACAGGCGGTGGACATGGTCGAGTCTGATGACGATCAAGTGGGTCATCCTGAGGTTGGAGAGGGAGCACCGCAAGATACGACGTCAAGTCTGGGGCCAGGAGCATGGCGTTTTAGGGAGCCACATCATGGCTGGCGTTGATTACCGGGCTGTGGCGAGAAGCTCTCGGCTTTGGCAGCAAGGGTCCAATTCAAAATGTAACAGTATTGAGGAGAGCTGGGTGAGTGCACCTGAAGTTCACTAGTATAGGAGTATAGACCAGTAAAGAAGATGACAATCGATACGATTTGATGTCCTAGAGAGTATTTTCCACCTTGGTATTCGACTCTGGTAGAATGTCAGATTTTGTACTGGGGCCTGGCCTTGATATCACGTGATTATAAAGTCTTGGCAAAGCTTTCCTGCGCGTCCAGCGCGACTATAATGTGGACTGGTGTGGGCTGTGACCTGGAAAGATTGAAAACAGTGTTGTGTCTTGGCCACCTCCGTCATGCCTCCCTTCAAGGACGAGAATGTGCTGGTGAGTGTTCTGCGCCCTGCTGTGTCCTGTACCACGCCCATTAACATCCCTGCTTTGAAGATCATTGCACCCGGCTCCCAAACGACAGAGGCGCAGCTGGGATTACCAGAGTCATTCACACCGCCGAAATGGCGTTTCCCCACGCGCATGTTCCCGGGGGAGAATGCCGGCGAATGGGAGCCGTTGAAGGTCCGTACGAGGATCAAGACTGTACCGGCGGCGGCGAACGGAGAAACCACGACAAATGGCCAACATACAGAGCAACCCGACGTCGAGATGAAAGACGCCAATGGCACTGATGGCGCTGCTGGCACTACTGGCGCTGGCAGCGCTGGCGACGCTGGCGACGCCGGCAATACCGAAGGAGAAGCTCTGACGTCGGAGCCGCAAGAGGAGACGACAGAAATCTACGAGGACGACCCGTTGTCTAGCGAGGGGGCCGTCTATCCGATCGAACAAGGTCGCATAGAAAACTGGTCCTGCTTCTTTGCCTTTCTCTCTCACATCTACAACATGATATCGCCGCCTCCTTTCCACATGCCGGTCCTGGTCGTCTCACAACCTTGCTGGTCCGCGCGGGACCACGAATTAATAACGCAATACTTTTTCGAGAACTGGAGGATACCTGCGTTCTGCCTCATGGATGCGGCATTGACCGCTTGTTATGCATACGGTGTTCCGACGGCTTTGGTGGTGGATGTGGGGCTGGATAAATGCGACGTGACCGCCGTGACCGACTTTTTGGTCAATGACATGGGCCGAGGCGTGGCCATATCAGGGTGTGGAGGACGAACGATGACGAACAATTTACACCGCACCCTCCAAAGCCAGGGATTTAGTAAAGATATGGCGGAGCAGTTGAAGAAGAGCCCCATCTGTGAGATCTTGCCCGTGGGCACCCCGTTACCTCGAGCCGCCACCAGTGCAGACGGCCCCCATCCGGCTGCGGCCATGTCTCTGGACTCAGGGACAAAGGCAAAAGATGGCGACGGAGTACGGCCGGGGCAGGCGCCCCGTGGACTGGCCCTCGGAATGGAATTGGGCGAGGAAGGCAATGGCGAGGACGACGATAACGAGGGCGTTCTGGACGTCGCGGCCATTGTCGCCCGAGACAACGCTGCTGAACTCCTTGCAAAAAGAGAGCAAGAGAAGGCGGCACGAGCGGCGGCGAAGAAAGGAGCGGCCGCCGAAGGGCTCAAGCCGATTCGACTGAAGAACTCGGAGAAAGAACGGGCCACATTCGTCTACGAAGACTATCTACACTACGATCATGAGACCAACGGCGATGGCCCCATACGCACTCGAAAGCGGAAACGGGAAATCGAGGTGGGCGTGGAAAGGTTTATGGCCGTGAGCCCCGGGCCGGGCGCAACCGACGGCATTCTCGATACCATCGCCAGCGCGATTCATCATACCATCCTGAGTGTACCAGAGATCCCACAGAGATCCCACCTGTGGGAAAACCTGATCATCATAGGAAACGGAAGTCGGATCAGAGGTGTGTCGGCGGCCGGTCATCAATCAAGTCTCGATTTTTTGCTGACAGGCCTAGGTTTCAAGTCTGCGCTACTGTCCATTCTGGCCTCCAGATACACACTGTCGCCGTCGACAGCGACCATCTTTACCTCGGAGCTTCCGTCCAACTTCACCACCCCCGTCGCCACTCCCGGCACCAATACTCCCATCCCGGGCCAGGCCATGCATAATCCTGCCGGACACGGGGTCAATCCTCTCCTCGTGGCGGCGACAAAGAACATGATGCAGCCGAATCAACACCTCCAAGTGCCAGGACAGCTTCCCATGATGGATCCTAGCATGCACCACAGTCACAGGGGTTTCAGCCAGACCCCGACCTTGATCAAAACCGTCAAAGTCCCCGAATACTTTCCCGAGTGGAAGGACCCCAACTATTCTGGAATGGAAGAAGCAGCATTTTTGGGCGCCCAAGTTGCCGCCAAGGTGGTGTATATTGTGGACCAAGGTAATAGTAAAGGATTCCTCACCAGGAGCGAGTACAACGATCTGGGTCCTGCGGGGATCCATGAGTGTGCCATGTAAAATGTCTAACCGGCGTGGGGTTCTGGGGTTTTGCGGTCAATAACGAAAGCATGGAGATCAGGTCTAGGAATGGCAGGTTCGGACGGCGAGGTTGTTGTGTGATACCAACTGGCCACGGAGGAGACTTTGTCTGCTAGGTTCTGCATGGTCTATGGCGGTACAGGACTGGATAGAGGGAGGCCTGCCTCCTGTGATGTCAATTGAGCCGACATTCAGCCGGCTCAATCTTGGCGCCTGAACGTCCCCATCGGCTGAGGAGCAGGGTCAGACTTGACAAGCGCATGCCACGCATTCCTTAGCAGCAACCCTCTTGAGCCTCTGAAGTTCCTTCAAGAGGAAGGAATAGAAAGAATATTTCCGGAGCGGTTTCTCTGCCGGGCGCTATTACCTTTTCCGCCGCAGATCGCCAGCTTAATACAGCACAAGTTGCCAATCCAACCAACTCGTTCTCATATCCTCCGCCATGTCCGGCTTGGAAAAGGCTCTGTTCAACCTCAAAGTCAGTGACCTCGAATCGCGTCTGATCTTGTCCGATTCTCTGCTCGACCGTTGTCGTATCAGACGAGATTCAAGACGTGTTACCACACCTCGTCTTCCTAGATCCTTTGCTGACACGATGTTACAGTTCACATCGAAGCAACTCCAACGGCAAGCAGCGAAAGCAGACCGTGATTCCCGCGCCGAACAAGCCAAACTGAAGAAAGCGCTCACTCAGACGCCGCCACAACCACAGATTGCCCGACTGTATGCCACCAACTCGGTGCGCAACTCGCAGCAACGGATCCAGCTGCTGACCTTGGCCGCCCGGATCGATGCCGTTGCGGCACGTGTCCAAATGGCCATAACGATGCGGAATGTCACCGGCAGTATGGCCCAGACCGTCAAGGGCATGGACGCCGCGCTGAAGAGTATGGATCTCGAGAAGATCGGCGCGGTGATGGAGAAGTTTGAGTCCCAGTTTGAGGATCTCGATGTCGTGTCTGGATACTACGAGGGAGTGGCCGGCGGAGTGGAGAGTCAGCAGGTCGGCGTGGAAGGTCAGGGAGAGGTGGACGCCCTGATGTCACGGGTGGCCGACGAGGCCGGCGTCGAATTGAACCAAGAGCTCATGCAGAAGGTGCCAGAGGGAGAGTTGCCGTCGAACGCTGAGAGTGCAGAGAGAGCCAAGTTGGAGGAAGGACTCGGTGATCGGTTGAGGGCGTTGAGGGCCGGTTGATATGTTTTTGGGAGAGACATGACTTGCGGATATAGTGGCTGGCACGGAAGGTGTTTGGGTGTCTACAGTGCTCGGATGTTATTCTGTCCAGAGGGACCAGGTACGATTTACTACGAATGATGCTTGTGGCTCAGAGACGGCCCTTTCCTTCCATTGCTGTCCTAGCTTGTGTGGTAGTATTGATGTACCAGAGTCGATGCAGCACTTTGCTAGCGACCGCATAGACTGTCCGTATTCTTCTCAGACATCTCCAGCCCCTGACATCCTGTTATCTACAGTTCGACCGCTTTGGCTGTGGCTAAACCAGGCGTCTTTCGCTGGTCCCTGCTCAGACCATCCTTTCATCACATATTTGCCGGGACCAATCTCCCTGTACAGAGATATAAAGGGCGTCTTCGCTACACCTTGGCAACTCATCGATCTTGGAATGATAGTTCTAGCAGTTTCGACTCGGGTGTTGAAGTCTGCAGCACCCAGCCACTAATCCCAGAATGACTCAAGACCACCTTTGGAGTCCTTCCACAGAGAGAATATCGGTCACTTCATCTCACCATCAACTGTTTTAGCTCCAAGTCAACTGTAGTGTATGTATATATTTTACTACTTTACCAGCAACAGCTAAAAACAGTGCAATCCGATTACTGGATAACCCGTACCTACAGCTCCAGCACCTTGGCGGCTTTTCCCAATGCGATCGGGAGCCGGGCACCTCATTCCCGGCAACCACTGTTTGTTCCCCACCTTTGCATCCGATGGGAAAATGACGAGCATGGGGAGACATTTTGGTACAATCAGAGGAATCACAATGAATGGTATGTCTGTATACCTCTGCACAGGGAGGTAGATATGAGCATTAATGCTTGTGAGTTGAGCAGAACATGGACAGTATTTCTCCTCGAAACCTCAACAAGGTTCCAACCCTGGCTTAGTTTGGGGTAGATACGTCGGTGCTGCAACGAGTTTATGGGGCCACCTAGGCTGAGCTCGGCTCGTCGGTTCTTTCATTGGAATGTTGCGTCGAATCGCGTCACGGAGAAGTCCCGACGCCGCGCCAGTATATGAAGGTCGCTGGACATTTGTAAGCCTGGTTTTGGAACTTCGACTCCCAACCACCAGCAACTACGCCGACTCATTGTTCCACTCCAAAGATGGGGTATCCAACAGCATCAACGGAATGGCCGTCTGTGGCCACACCAGCTCCCGTCAAGAACTTGATCGACTCGTTTTTCCTCCTGGCAGATGACACCAGCTCGTCTGCCGGTGATGGCATGGCAGACAAGGTCTTCGCGTCGGACGCTGTCATTCTGAATGGTGGCAAACGGACCGAAGGCACCGCACGTAATGCAGCACCTTCCCTCATTTAAGGCCAGGATGAGCGGCTGATCACACTCACCACTACAGAGATCCGAAGAAGCAGAGACCATGCCTGGGATCTCATCACCAAACGACACCACGAAGTGCTGAAAGTCTTCACGTCGGGCGCCGAGGCCGACGACCTCCTCCTGATCGGCCTGGTGCAAATGGACTTCAAAAATGGCAAGAGCATCTCTTCGGAATTCATCGCCCGGGTGAAAGTGAGCGGAGCCGACTCCTCAGAGCCGAAAATCAAGCTGTACCAAGTTTGGGCAGTAAGCCTTCCCGACTTTTCACAGTTGGGCCGTGGATCAGTCACTGATGTTATCTCCAGGACTCTGCTCCAGTCACGGCCGCGCTCCAGAGCAATTGATCCCGTCGAGGTCTGGATGGTGATTCGAAGAAAGCGGGTTCTTGGTCACAAAAGTGGCCCGTTCTGGCGCTCCAGAAAGCATTGCAGTCTATCTGGGACCTGGCCGCAGCGGGGGGTTCTTTAGCTCGTAAATCAATCTCATGACAGTGTGAACCAGTCTGACAAAACTAGCTGGTACTCATGATGGTCATGTACGTAGCATAAAAATTGAGCATAGTCGGAACATGGATCCGGCCGCATCTGCTTGTTACTGTTATCCTAGTGATGAGCCAAGCCGTACAATTTGGTTTATTGGTTGTATGGGAATTCAGGGAGGACTCGAAGGAAAGCCACGTGACGAACCATGGCTGCTTCATCCTTAATATCAGCCCTTGTCGCATCTTGTTGATATTAGGTCAGATAGATGGATACGGAGTGGAGAGGAGGCTCCGAGAGGAAGAGGGCGAGGACGTTCAAGATGATGTCGTCGAACCTGAACCCAACGAAATAAAGCTAGCTCTTGGGATAGGTGTGGAGTTACAAAGGGACCACGTGACTTGATACCGCTGTCACTGACCTAGAACACACTGACCTAGGACACACTGCCTGATGCAAAGCCTGACATGCTAACATTCAGAGAAGCTTGGAGAGTGGTCCCAGATCTAAAGGAAATGTCAAATGAGGTTTGTTATGATCTAGGTGAAGTCAATCCATCCATACCACCTATCTGTTGCTTCCGACTCCACGCGGGAAGACTCTCTAAAGACCCTCCTTTGGCTTCTATGGTTGTGTGGACCTGACAACCAGCTTGGTGTGTTTCAAACTCGAAGGTGAAAGCTAAGACAGATATGGACAGGTCCCAGCTAACGAAATGCGCCTAATGTGGCTGTGAAATTCGCTCCGCATAACCATTCAACTCTGCATGCAACGTTCAGGCTGACGACCACTCACATTGCCAGAGTGAACGCATATTCTACTGTCTCCTGCCTGCGCGACAACCCGACTTCGTCGCAATCTACTGGCTATGAAATCCGCGAGTCTGTCCCTACGCCGCTGACCCCACACTCTCCATCATGGAAGCTCTTGCTGCGATCAGCCTGATCGGGAATGTTGTTCAGTTTGTAGACTTCAGCTCTAAGCTGGTGTCTGGGTCCGCCCAACTCTACCGATCCGCCGAAGGTGCCCTTGAGGAAAACATCGACTCCGAAACGGTCACCAAGCATCTCCTTCAGTTGAATAACGGGCTTAAGGATTCTGCCGCCTCTACGGGTGACGGACCACTCAAGAGCCTCTGCGAATCGTGCCATGCCGTGGCGGAGCAGTTGCTCCAGGCATTGGCTAAAGCCAAGGTGCAGGGAAAAAGAACGAAATGGAAAATCATAAAGAAGACTCTGCGAAGCGTGTGGAAAAAGGAGTATATGGCAGAGTTGGACCGCCGACTGGCAAAGATCCGAGAGGAGTTAAATTTGCAGATTACCGTGAGTCTCAGGTATGAATGCACAATGAGTGTTGGTACCACGTTCATGAGGGTTCTACCACAGGGAAGAAATCTCTCGCCTCAAGCTCGAGCAGTCAGACCTTCTCAGGAACCTTGACTCAACGACACAGCTCATAATCGATGCCATCACCACGCACAAGGATCTCTTTCAAGCTGCACAAGACACACAGCTTACTTTGGCTCTACATGGAGAGACTCTAAATGCCATTGAAGACACTGGTCGCAAGATAGTTCAAGAAATCAGGGTGAGACCTTCCGTTACTCGAGTCCCGTCAGCATTTAACGGTCCTTAGCTCCGTGAGCTGCAACTACGCTCAACCACCCCCCAGCAAGCCTGTTGGTCCGTCCCTCTCGCAAGGAATAAGCTCTTCGTCGGCCGCAGCCATCAACTAAGCGAACTCGAGACGATGCTTTTCTCAGACGGATACTCGGCCAGAGTGGCAGTGACCGGCCTTGGAGGCGTTGGCAAGACCCAGATTGTGCTAGAACTGGCCTACCGAACAAGAGACCATCGTCCAGACTGCTCCGTCTTTTGGGTGCCTGCAACCAGTGTCGAAAACATACAGCAAGCCTATTTGGAACTGGGTCGACAGCTGCAGATCCCGGGACTGGAGGAGAAAAAGGAAGATGTGATAAAGCTTGTGCAGGACACGTTAAGCCAGGAAAGTGCTGGGCAATGGCTGTTGATCCTGGACAATGCGGACGATGTCGACATGTGGTTGAATGACGTTGACATTGGCACCAGGTCTACCCGCCTAATCGACCATCTTCCACGGAGCAACAAAGGATCAATCGTCTTCACCACACGAAGTCGGAAGGCTGCCGTCAAATTCGCCGCTGCAAATATCATCCAAATCCCTGAAATCGACGAGGACGTCGCCGCCCAGATCCTGAGGAATTCACTAAAGAACCAGGAAATTCTCAGTGACCCCCCGGTCGTGGTGGACTTTCTCAGCAAGTTGACGTTTCTCCCTCTTGCAATCGTCCAGGCGGCCGCATATATCAACGAAAACGGTATCTCACTTGAGGAATACTTGTCACTCTGGGATGATACGGAGGAGAACATCCTCGACGTTCTCAGCGAAGAGTTTGAAGATGAGAGAAGATATCGGAATCAGAAAAACCCCGTCGCAACGACATGGCTTATTTCATTCGAGCAGGTCCGGGAACGGGATACGTTGGCAGCTGAGTACTTGTCTTTCATGTCATGCCTCGACCCAAAAATGATTCCACAGTCTCTTTTGCCACCAGCACAAACCAAAAAAAGGGCGCTTGATGCCATCGGGACTCTCACTGCCTACTCCTTCATCACCAAGCGGCAGAAGGATCAGACTTTCGACCTCCATCGACTCGTGCACCTGGCGACACGGAGTTGGCTGAGAAAGCAGAACTCCTTAGCTGAGTGGACGAGAGAAGCGATATCACGATTAACGGACGTTTTTCCAGATGGCGGTCATCGAAACAGGCCTCTCTGGAGGACATACCTACCCCATGCACGTTACGTTCTGTCATCAAGCCTCCAAGATGATAGCATTGATGGAAGACTCTTGTTACTTCAAAGATATGCGCTGTGTCTACATCGTGACGGGAGATATACTGAGGCAGAAGGGCCGTTGACACAAGTAATGGAGACGAGGAAGAGAGTGCTTGGGCCAGAGCATCCTGACACACTGACCAGCATGCACCAACTGGCATTGGCGTACTGGGGTCAAGGACGGTGGAAGGAGGCCCAAGAGCTCCAAGAGCAAGTCATGGAGACGAGTAAGAGGGTGTTTGGGCCAGAGCACCCTGACACACTGGCCAGCATACACCAACTGGGATTGACCTACTGGGATCGAGGACGACGGAAAGAGGCCGAAGAGCTGTTTACACAAGTCAAGGAGACGAGAAAGAGAGTGTTTGGGCCAGAGCATCCTTCCACACTAACCAGCATACACCAACTGGGATTGACCTACTGGGATCAAGGACGATGGAAAGAGGCCGAAGAGCTGTTTAAACAGGTCATGGAGACGAGAAAGAGAGTGCTGGGGCCAGAGCATCCTTACACACTGGCTAGCATACACCAACTGGGATTGACCTACTGGGATCAAGGACGGTGGAAAGAGGCTGAGGAGCTGTTTACACAAGTCATGGAGACGAGAAAGAGGGTGTTTGGGCCAGAGCATCCTGACACACTGACCAGCATACACCAACTGGGATTGACCTACTGGGATCAGGGACGACGGAAAGAGGCTGAAGAGCTGTTTACACAAGTCATGGAGACGAGAAAGAGAGTGTTTGGGCCAGAGAATCCTGACACACTGGCCAGCATACACCAACTGGGATTGATCTACTGGGATCAAGGACGATGGAAAGAGGCCGAAGAGCTGTTTACACAAGTCATGGAGACGAGTAAGAGAGTGTTTGGGCCCGAGTATCCTTCCACACTAACCAGCATACACCAACTGGGATTGACTTACTGGGATCAAGGACGATGGAAAGAGGCCGAAGAGCTGTTTACACAAGTCATGGAGACGAGAAAGAGGGTGTTTGGGCCAGAGAATCCTGACACACTGGCCAGCATACACCAACTGGCATTGACGTACCGGAGTCAAGGACGGTGGAAAGAGGCTGAAGAGCTGTTTACACAAGTAATGGAGACGAGAAAGAGGGTGTTTGGACCAGAGCATCCTTCCACACTGGCCAGCATACACCAACTGGCGTTGACCTACTGGGGGCAAGGACGATGGAAAGAGGCCGAAGAGTTGTTTACACAAGCAATGGAAACGAGAAAGAGAGTGTTTGGGCCAGAGCATCCTGAGACACTGATCAGCATGAATCAGCTGGCAGTGACGTACCAGAACCAAGGACGGTGGAAGGAGGCCCAAGAGCTGTTTACACAAGTAATGGAGACGAGAAAGACGGTGCTAGGGCCAGAGCATCCTGACACGCTGAGCACTATACATAATCTGGCAAGGACGTACCGGAATCAAGGACGGTGGAAGGAGGCCCAAGAGCTACAAGAGCAAGTCATGGAGACCAGAAAGACAGTGCTAGGGCCGGAGCATCCTGACACCCTGATCACCATGGGTCAGCTGGCATTGACGTACAAGGATCAAGGACGGTGGAAGGAGGCCCAAGAGCTACAAGAGCAAGTAATGGAGACGAGCAAGAGGGTGCTAGGGCCAGAGCATCCTGACACACTGACCAGCATGACCAGCCTCGCATTTACGTGGAAGACCCAAGGCCGCGATGCTGAAGCTTTGGATCTCATGGAAGAATGTTATCGGTTACGGAGCCGAGGTTCCGATCATCCTTCCACAGCGTCCTCACTGGATACATTAAACAAATGGAGATTAGAAGCTTAGCGCTAGATACACAGATAGCAGCAAGGTAAGCAGATGATGCCTAGAATACTCCATTGTGAGGCTGATGTCCTATACAGGTAGGTCGAGGATTATGAATTGTTACCCCTGACCGCTGATCTGATCACAATCCGACGGTCATTGAGGGTAGGACTTGTGCTGTGACCGGCCTAACTCAAGACTGCCATGGTGGCCGGAGTATTTTCGCTTGAGATTCTTTTCGGCGCCATCTTTGAGAATCAAGCTCCGAACAGCCGAGGATCTAGACGGCAGTGTATCTCTGAAACATAAGTCAGCATCCCCTCAACATGAAAATAGCCCGGTCGTAAGAGACCCAGGTATAGAAGGCGACTCGATGGGGCCGGCAGGACACGCGCCTTGAGGGTCCGAGACTTACCGTTGACATGAATACATATTTCATCTTAAAAGGGAATTGGTCTATCCGGAGCTTACTGAGACGACAGCTTGGGGATGTCGGGTTTCAAAACCAAAAAGTATTCGGCGGGGATCCTATGACCTCTTCCAATCTATCGAGTCGGGAATCGCAAAGGTCTCATTGCACAGATTATGGCCGATGTCGTGTTGCCCTACCAACAAGGTGGATAATTTACAGCCTTGACTTGAGCATTTCGTTTGGTGTGATCAAGGGATCGTAAGCTCTCAGACCCAATGTGTCCTGCGGCACGACAGCGGTGTGGTGCCTCAGGCCGGCGATATCCACCAAATCTGGAGTAAGGTCGTCGACTTTGGTCGCGCCGATGAGCCGCATATTCATCACCATCTCGTCCTTCAGCAGCTGCATGGCCCGGTCCACGCCGGGCAAACCATAGGCAGACATGGCATACAGGAAAGGACGGCCGATGCCGACCCCTTTGGCTCCCAGACAGAGCGCCTTGATAATATCCGTCGCTCTCCGGACGCCGCCGTCGATGAAAATCTCCAGCTTGTCTTGGAGACCGCGCTCCCGGAGGACGGGCATGACCTCGGCGAGAACTTCCACACCTGACCGGGCGAAGTCGAGTTGGCGGCCGCCATGGTTGGAGAGGACAACGCCATGAACTCCGTATTCGATAGCGGTCAGGACATCCTCCACCCTCTGCACTCCTTTAAGGATGATGGGCATCTTGGTGATGCTCAAGAACCAGGGAATATCCTTCCAGCTCAGGCCGGGATCGATGAAGCTGGAGATTGCTCGGGCGGCACCCTGTGATCGGTCGACGTTCTCGCCGGCTTTTTTTTGCACATTGGACTCGGAGTCGGTGAACTTGCTGCGCATGTCTTTCTCTCGTCGGCCCAACTGGGGAGCGTCGACGGTGATGAAGAGGCCCTTGCAACCTCGGGATTCGGCATGCTGGACGATTCTCTTGGTGATGGCGCGGTCCTTGTTGACATAGAGCTGCAACCACTGGCACTGATCGCCCTCTTTCGCGTCACAGATTTCGTCGAAGCTGCAGGATGCCAGGGTGGGAATCATCTGGATCACGTTGTGCTTCCTGGCGCCTCGGGTCAGGACGACTTCGCCTTCTGGATGGCCGAGCTTGCCCAAGGCGGTGGCGGTCACGTAGAAGGGGACGTCGCATTTGGTGCCGAGCATCGTGGTGCTGATGTCGACATGCTCCACGTCGACCAAAATCCTCGGCCGAAACCAGATCTTGTGGAAAGCCGAGTGATTCTCCCGCATGGTGATCTCGTCATCGGCGCCGGAGCTGTAGTAGGCCCATGCAGGCTTCTTCATGACCTGTCGGGCCACGCTCTCGAAATCCAGGAGGTTGTAGCACGCTTCGAGCGGAGGCATGTTCTTGATCCGCTCCTGCCGTGCCTTCTCCTCGGGCGACTCTGCTTTCTCCTCTTTGTCCACCGTGTCCATATTCACCGGTCCCAGGTGTTTCTCCTGGGGCAGATACTTGTCCAACGTATCTGGAGGGTGAATGGGCTCGAATTCCTCGGTGGCATCTTTCCCGGCATACTTGAGGATGATCTTGGATCCGCCAGGATGCTCTGTGCCCAGTCAGTAGGGAACAGACCAATTCGACGGCGACCGACCTGGCAAGAACTCTGTGACGTCGTATGCCTTGCCGTGCACAATGACCCAGCAAGACTCGGCCGAGTTGTGCTGTGCCACCTCCTCTCCCGTCAACGGCATCTCTCCTTCGTCTCTGCCTATGGCCTCTTTCCGGACCGGCGGGTCACGTTCAGGCGGAGGATATCAAGATGAAGCCGTGAGGCGGACAAGGGTAGAGAAGACGACAGAAGGGCGGCGGTGCCGACGTGGAATTGAGGATTCAATATGTACTGAAGCGTAATGGCGATCCATCTGGCCGGTATTGGCTGGACCGGTGCCGATGTGGAGGCGGGGACTGACAGCCGGGGGGAAATGATGACGGAGTTCGCGCCGCAAGGCCACACTTGTCCGAGAATTTCGATCTGGGAGCACCTCGGCAGATGGACTCCTGCGAATCAGAAAAGCTGACCTGAGCCAAGGACTTGCTTGCTCGAGCTGCTCTCGCCATTTTCGACACGGATACACACAGAGAGGCGGATCCAGAGGGTGGGGGGGAGGCGAGGACCTGCTTGGCAGCTGGCCAGCAGGAGGAGTGCATCATAGCCGCGCTGATGCCCAGCATTGGATCCAGGACTGGCAGAGCCCGGACCTGATCAAAGACTTTCTCGTCGATGGCATTTTTCCATCTTTCAAGTTATAGTGCAGCGCGTGCCGGACACTCCATGGCAATGCTTGACCGATGATGTGGAAATTGCGACATGGGACAATGGCAGATGGCTGTGGTAGTGGCGGGGCCGCCCCAAACTTCACACATCCAATCCATCAACAAAGCCGCGCATCCCCGTCCATGCTTTCGCGTTGTGTGCCTCCATCTTTTCGCACGCTGCCCTGTCTGGTGCTCGCGTCGCCTGCATCTCTGTGCCCTTGCTTACAGTCATTCAGGAGCATCCGCTGACTTGCTGCACTGGCACATGTGACTCACCACCAATAGGCGCACCAGCACCGACGTCCCAGCACTGCCTGACGGGCGGCGCCCGCTGTATTTTCAGCAACACAAAATGAAATAGCAGCCTACTTACTTGCCTTCCTTCTCCTTGCTCCTTTTTCGCTTTCACTCTTTTTGACAGCTTCTGGACCGGTGTCTGCAATCATGTCTTATGCACCTCCGTTCATCACCACCACCCCGGCGGCGCCTCAGCCGGTCCCCGCCAGCTCCATCGAGGCCAAGTTGGTGGTGCTGGGGGCACAAGGAGTGGGCAAGACGTCGCTGGTCGCGCGCTTCATTAACCCAGCGGCCCAGTTGTCCGAGAACACGCAATCGACGATTGGCGCCTCGTTTGTCACGAAACGAATCACCGACCCTGACACGTCGACGACGGTTCGTCTTCAGATCTGGGACACGGCGGGCCAAGAGCGGTTCCGAAGCATTTCCCGACTCTATTACCGCGGCGCCAATGCCGGCCTGCTGTGTTATGATATCACGAGCGAAAAGAGCTGGGAAGAAATGAAAGGCTGGCTCTTGGAAATGAAGGAGAATTGCGACGACGGCGAGAATGTGCCCATTATCCACGTGGTGGGCACCAAAAGCGACATCGTCGCCGAAGATCCCTCCCGGCGCGAGGTCACGTTTGAGAGGACAATCGCGTACGTGGCTGAACAGCTGGGTGGCGTGACTGCACAAAGTCAAGCGTCTACTCCGCCTCTGATGATGCGGCCGGCTGGGAATCCAGCCTTTCCATGTCCTGATTCGAAGCGCAGCTCCGGTTTCTGGAACCAGGACATCGGCTGGGACAGCTGTCACGAGGTCAACGCCAAAGATGGCGAAGGCGTGGAGGAGGTCTTCCGCGTCATTGCCCGGAAATTAATCGACCAAAAGCACCAGAGAGACGCGGCCGAAGTGGCCAGACTGGCTCAGACCCCAGGGTACAGAAGTGACAATGGCGAAGGTTATTTTGGCGGGACACCCGGCCATTCAGGGAGTTTTCGAGTTGGGTATGGTGACAAGAGAAGAAGTTGGCTGGGCTTGCCCGCTGTCGGACTGGGCATGGCCGAGTCTGACGGGTCTGGCAGTGCCGTATTTGGCACTCGAGACCCGGAAGAGGCGCGAAGACGAGGGAGGTGTTGTTAATTCATTCGACGTTGTTTTGCCATTGCGTTGTCCGCTTTTATTGCATGGAAAATCATGGAGTTAAGGTCATTGCATTTGATGTGTGCATGGTGGCAGGATTCCTTGGAATGATTGAGTTGGGATCGAGTTGGAATGGTCGCAGTGTCGGATGAATGCATGATTTACGGCTGAGCTGTTGGATGTGGCATACTGTACACTACATCAAGATTGGAGTTGTGCGTGACTCATGTTTAACTAAATTCTATCCAATGTTCTCACTTGACTCTCGATCTGCCCAGTCTAACCCTCTGGTGTTGTTTTAGCAATACCGAATCTCGATGACGAAGAAGTTCGGCTGGAAGCTAATATGCCTCATTTCCTGGCCACAGTCAGCGACATTGCCCCCACCAATCAATCAATCAGTGACTGCCTCCAAGGTTGCTCTTAGATCATCCATCAACCAACATATTGCTCGGTTCATCAGCCTCTGTTCTCGATCTGTCGTTGCGTTACTCGCCCCAGTCCTGGTCTCGAATTGCTGAGCCCTGACTTGATTTGGTCTTCCTGTCAACGACGTCCGAAGGCGACGCTCCTCAACAGGCCTTCACCTGACTAACTCATTCTTCTTGAGTCAACAGCATCAGTCTGCTAAGCCCTGCGATATGACGTTCACGTTATGTGTGGTCTATCCAGAAGGCGACCTCTATCACTAGCCCACTCGCAACACAAACTTGGCAACTGTTAACTCCGTTTTATCCCAGCAGGATCCCTACTTCCGGAAATCAGGATCCCTTGCACGCCCCTGCGTCCCCATTGGAAAGTCAAACATTAGATTCAAGGCAGCCAAGCGGCTGGATCAGATCATGCCACCCTTCGATCATGTCAGCCCAGACTTGGGCACGGATGAAATATGGTCGATTCCGCCGGCCAGAGAGCAAGAGGATAAAACCTGGCAGGTATATGACATGTCGCGGTCCATGGCAAAGGCTGAACGCACTCTCCAATAAGACGGCACGGTAGGACACCAACTTCATCACTCGAGGCCTCGCTAGATCACTATATTTGCGGACGTGAATCCGACGAACCTGTCTCAGACCAGACAGTCAGCGGACTGATCGGAAATTCCACCAGGAATTACCACAACATGTCCGAACTCGTGGCCTTGACCTGTGCCTCTGGTCAACAGTGTGGCCAGCTCATCCCATCTCTGTACGACGCTCATTCAGAGACACCCCGCTACAAGTTGCGGCTCGTCGTCAACTCCGAATCTTCCTTCCACCAGTTGAAGCAGCATTATCCCCGTGCTGAAGTCATTATCGTCGACCTTCAAAACATCTCACACTGCCGTCTTATCGTCGCCGGAGCGACGACGATTTACCATGTTGGGCCAAGTTTCCACCCACACGAGATGCAGATAGGCCTCAACGTCATCGATGCCGCCGTGGCCGAGGCACGAAAGGAAGGGTCAAAGTTCAAGCACTTTGTCTACAGTTCCGTGCTGAACCCACAGTTCAGCAAGATGCTCAACCACGACCGGAAGAAGTACGTCGAGGAGTACCTGATGGAAAGTCCGTTGAACTGGACGATTCTGCAGCCCGCACATTTCATGGACACCACCGTCGGCGCGCTCTTCTCCCAGCGAGATGCGGACAAGCCCGTCTTTTCGGCCCCGTTTGATCCCCGGGTGGCATTTTCGCTCATTGCGCTGCGCGACTTAGGTGCCGCGGCGGTCAAGGTCATCACTGAGCGCGAACGACACTACTATGCCATGTATCCGCTGACGAGTACCGGGCCGATTCCGTACCACGAATTTGTCGATGCTGTCCGCAAGGAGCTGGGCGTCACCGTCAACATCAAGGAGTTACCGCTGCAGGAGGCGGTGGACAAGCTGTGCGAGCAGCTCTATGGGACCAAAGACGTCGATCAGAGGGTCAGAGATGGCCCAGAGAGAATGTTGCTCTTCTACGACAAGAGAGGTCTGGTCGGAAACCCGAACGTGTTGCGCTGGCTGCTGGGCCGTGAGCCGACGACGATCGCGGATTTGGTGAGGATTCGGTTGGACGGCGTTGCTACTGGTGTAGTGAGTGGAAAATGACATGCTGAGCAATGAGTGGGAAAGCAAGCGAGTAATTCTGGTGGAGGAGCACGTTTTCAGACCAGAGACACGGGGTCGTGGGTGACAAAGGGGACAGGTGGACTTGGATCAAACTTGCAAGCGGGCAACCCCTGGAATCTACCACGGGGTAGGTGGGCTGTAAATATAATTGGCCTCCACTGGTGGTCTTGACGACGAGCTCAATCCTATGGTATAAACTCCTTACAATTCATCTTTGCGTCGTGCAGCCTGACCATCATCTCCCGCACTTTGTGGCTGGCACACCGCCGGCGTCCCGACCTCCATCCTGTACACGCACTTTTCACTCTCTGAGATCTTCCAGATCTCGTCCTTCTCACTGCACGCCAGCACGACCCAAGTCGACCGATTCGGTCCATTCCAGCAATGCTGTCCGTTCTCGTACCTGAGCACGATCCTTTCCCCTTTTCCCAATCCCTTGCCATCGGCGTCGAGCTCCTCATCGACAAACTCGACGTCGAACCCGACGAAGTTGCCCATGTTGGTGTGTCCACCGCCCTTCTTCGGCTTCTGCTTGGTTGTTGATAGGAAGCAAAGCTCGTACTCGTACTCACCCGAGTCGCGCGAGATGCACTGGTCTTTGAGCGCGCGGAAGATACCGTGCGGTCCGTAGTCTTGGTCGAGGTCGTCGCGCTGACGTTTCAAGTCGTTTTCCGTGTTTCTGAGATCGCGCTGTGCATCGCTGACGGCCTTCTTTGCGTCTTGCACAGCTTTGCTCTCCGCTGCGGCAGATGCCGGGTCTGATGTGTCAGCTAGAATGCCGTTTTCCACGAGTAACTGCCGGAATGAGGCCATCTTCGCGTCCAGCCACGACTTGAGGCTGGCTGGCAGATACGCCGTGAATTGGTAGAGTACCGCAACGTCAGATTCCGGCTCGCTGGTGTGGTCGTCCTCAAATTCGGCCCAGTTGATGCCGCTCTCTTCGCCGTCTTCGTGCAAGATGGCGTCAAGATCTCGATCCTCAGCCTCTGACCACGTATCGTCTGTGTCTCGTGCCGCATAATCTTCCCACCCTCGGACCGCTCTCTTGACGCCTTCGTCATTGAAGTTAGGGTTGTGCTCCTCCTTCAGAGCTGACAGCAGATCTTCCAACTCCTGGACCCTGGTGACCATGGCGTCTCGTTGCGTCTTCGTCTTGGCCAGGTGGCTGCGGAGTTCATCAACTCTCGCCTTTGTAAGCCCAACCAATACGCCCAGTTTCCCTCCTCCTTGACCTGCTGCGTCACCTCGGACGACCTTCAACTTCTCTTTTCTTTCCACCTCAGCCAGATTCTCCTCGGCCTCCTGCACCTTGACTTCGTATTCTTTCAACAAGCTCTCGAGCCGGTCGACTTTGAGCTCGACCTCCTTTCTCAATTGCGACGCGTCAGCGGCGAGCTCTTTTCTCCGCTTCAATGCGGCCCGCAGTGCCCTTTGCCGGGCTTCTTGGTTCTTCCTGTACTCCTTCCCAATCTCCTTGCACCTGTCCTCGCACTTCTTACCCCCGACATGCGCCCACTCATCCGAGCCGTCGCAACATAAATCATAATCACATCGCCCATCGTTAACACTCTCAAATCGTAGATACGAGGGCAGGTGTCCTTTGTTCTTGCAGTAAAATCCGGGCAGTGCTAGCGTCGTATTGATCGTTCCGTCTGCAGCATCTGGGCCAGGGCGGTATTGCGGAGGAGATAAGGGAGAGAGGTAGGCGCATGCGGCCGTGCCAGGTTCATCTGACCCGTCTGGACAGTCGCAGAAATCGTCGTTGACGCGTGAGAAGGGTATAGTGATTGAAGGATTAGATATACATGTGAAGGTGTTTGAGGGAGTGGATTTATAGAATTTGGCGACTATGAGCAATTAGTCTCGAGCACGCTTGAAGGTCAGAAAGACCGTCAGGGCAGCAACAGTCTTGGAATTCAACATGTGGGTGTCTCACATTCAGGACCGACGCCTCTGGGTCTGGCGGACTCGGACGCTCTGGTCTCTGCAGCCCATGTTGGTCCAAAAAAGAAGGAATAGAAGAGCAACACGTCCGCTCTCAGAATCATCATTAGGACCGCTCCAGCCTCTACACAGCGACTCGGTCACTGTAAACTTTGGCCAGATCGCGAACTTGAGACTGACCATCGGCTCACCTTCCTGAGTCGTGGAAGTAGTCAGGGGCAGTGAGGTCCATGGTTGAAACATAAAAGGACATCACTGGCGGCCTTACTCAATCCCGTCGAGATGAGACAGCTCCAAGGCTGGCAGCAAGTTGACATGTCTCAGCTAGATTACATCCATCTTGGAGTGGGAGAATTCCTCTACGCAAGGCGCGACGAGGCTGTGACGTAGGCCCATTCCCATGAGTCCGTCTGTGGAGATTATTGCCTTGTGCTTGGTAGGGCGAAGGTTGAGCTAACTTGGATTTCGAGAAGCGCAAGTTTCGTCATTACTCTGATAGCTGCTGCTGCTGATGAACCAACCATGTAATAGAACGCCCCGAATGCTGAGCGCTGGTATTGGCCCTTATTCGTTGACTTGGCTGACCTCCATGATACCGTCGCTTCAGGAGCTGGGATATGCTGTGCTATGATCGTGACTGATCACCCTTATCGACGGTCTTGACAGTGTTGTCAAGCGCGTCTTCGGCAGGATCCCACCCGCTTGTGGCCGTCCTGCGTCAATCGCCGACGTTCAAATCACCAATTCGCTCTGCCTCGACGTCCGACTTGTGATGATCGCCCAAGAACAGGCCGCCAGTGAGAAATAGTGGCCGCCAGCCGATTTTGTCCTTCTCTGTCGTCGTGGCATCAGTCTGAAACCCTTGAAGATGTCCGACGATTGGTGCGTTCTCCTTCGTTTCTTCCTGGCACACAACCCGGAGCGCCTTGAGACACTTCTGGATGTCAGACCAGACGCTGTCGATGCATTTGATCCCCACCGTCAGTCTCCTTGAGAGCTTCGTGAGTCTTCAGAATGTTGTCACCATGTTTTGCCTGCTCCTCCAGCATGCCGTTACCTAACTTCTGTACCAGCTCGAATTTGTCTCTCAACCTCATCACCAGTGCCTTGTGCTGCAGATACAACTCCAGCTTCCTCTTCATGCCCTTCAGAGCATCTGCATTCTGCAGAATCTGAGTGACCACGGCTGGGGAGCCATCATCTTTCACCTGCACGATGAGGGAAAAGTGATTTGCCAACGACCAGTCGTGTTGAGCTTCTTCCACGACAGCCTGGATACGCTGGATTGTCAGGTTGCTGTCAGTGATACCTTGTTCGACGACACCGAGCAGTGCACGTGTGCCCTCTCCCGTGGTCGCCGACGGTAAGATGAAGATGTTGGACGCAGGAACTTCTGTCTATCTATTAGCCACGTCACCGGTAACCGCTCAGCATACTGGTATCCCAGATCTCGGAATCATAATTGATGTTCGCATAAGCGACTTTGTTCGCCTGCATCCGAGGGTCCATCACCCTGGTCTTGCAACGTTGGTCCCAAACTGACAGCTCACGGCGTGGGGAACTGCTTCTAGAACGAGGTAAATTCAACAAACAAAATCCAAAGAGGATGCCAAACTCCTCTGAACAAACAGATGTCTTGGCAGAGGCCCGACGTTCATAAACACAACTGACGACCACCGCTTACCTCCCAGAAGTGATACGGCTTCATCAAGCCTTGGCTGGCCGACAAGGCTGTGGGTCTGTCAGTTATAGCTCATTTACACAGCAGACGGACACCGGTCAAGTTGGCCAGATTGTAACCATTTATGAGGGTATGGGAGGGATGAGAACCTCGACTCGTCCCTCGGCGACGCAAATGCTTCTTTCTTATGTACAGGCACCAACAAGCTCTTGCCATCTGTGTGAACATATGACGTGACTACATGGTGAATCAACGTCTAATGTTTTCCCTTCGATAGTCTTTCGGCTTCTAATTCTCGTTCGGCTTGCTGGTAGTATTTGGCGGTGTCGACACCGTGCTGCCACAGTCAGCGAGGAACGTGGAAAATACACCAATCCTACCTGATTGTGGTTGACAAAGTTGGCCCACGGCACCACGTGTGCCATAAGTGCCGTGTATCGGCTGTTTCGGGCCGCAACACCTTGCATGTAGGGGGTGAGGTCACTGGACCCATATAACGGTTCACCTTTCTTGACCTTGTCCACCATTTCTCTCATGTCCATTTTCACCTCGCGATCGTTCTCGGTCCAGCCATAAAATCTCACTGTGCCAAACATTAGCGTTGCTGACATCTCACCAGCATTGGCGATCTGTCTGACGTACAGCAGCTCCTTTGGTATACCAAAGTCGCCCCGGCAAGTAAGCCGATCGCGCAGCCTAACCGGAAGACAGGAGGGAAAGCTCCTTTCCCTGAAAAAGAGGGAGCGTATCGTTCGGTCGTGAGCAGGAAGGCCGGACCGACGGCGGCTAAGCCAGCACCATAAACCCAGTCTTCAGGTCTCGCATATTGGAACGTGCGCCTCCAGTGCCTAGCAAATAGGAATGTCAGAGGTATGCTCGAGGACGATTTGCACCGTGCCGCGGAGGCATCGCAAGGTCAAAAGGACGTACGGATCTGTGTCAATGACCTAGACAGCGGTGAGTAATTGGTGCCGGATCCACAACCGCTGGACTTACCGGATAATCCGTGTTGGGCCTCTTAGGCGGTATGAACACCTTCTGCTCGTCCGTCATGGTGGCAGTGTACAAGCAGCTCAGAACCTCCTCTCAAACCTGAACATCACGGTAGACCTGCGGAGCTTCCGCCAAGGCCGGCTTCAATAAACCCACTAGCAAAGTTCTGGATTAGCTTGCTGGCCGCTTAAAATGACGTCGCTATCACTGGCCAGTCGCGTCCATTGAATTACCATCAGAAAGCGGGTTCCAGTGGGATGGCAGCAGAAAAGACTCCCCAGGCACCGGTTTTTTGATGCCTTCCACAAATTTCTTCTCGCCGCTCTAACGATGCGCACTGCAGAACGAAGGGAGAGAAATGCCCATGGGAAATTGGGACAGCAATACCAACGAAGCCAAATCAGAACATTGGAGTTGAGATGTGTGAAGTTGCTGTCTAACTTTGTTAACGGTTTGGTATGCCTCGCCATTGGCACCCTGTGCTGCCAGAACTGAACAGCTTGTCCCGATCTCCCCCTCTAATCGGATGAAGGAATCGTCCTTTCGATTCCTGACGAGTAGCACATCATCCTCGTCGGGGATAACGTGCCCAGCTGTGAGAGCCACGAAAGTCAGATCTCTGATCCAATTCGGCTTGAAGCCATGATCGTGCCAAGTGTACCCACGGGTTGTTTGTCTCTATCTTAGAGCCTGTCGCCTCCCAGAATTGTCTGATTCGCGTAGGGCTCAGGACGATACCGCAGCGAATAACCTTTAACAGGCTCTAAGTAGGGAATTTGTAGCCATTCAGGCAGTGGCGGCGGGTCTTGTCTAGGCTTAGGGGAAATCCTAAGCCGACCTTTTCCATTTCCGCCATAGTGAGAGAACAAACCATATCTACAAGCGACATTAGCAACTCATAATAGAACAAGAAGAAAATGGGAATGCGTACCCGTACGACTTCAAAACCCTTTTCAGTTCATGCTCCAACTTCGCCGATATCATCTGCAAGCGCTCTTTCGGACCGAATGGCCATTCAATACCCTCCATCCCAAGCATGCGTTCTACTTCATCCATGACTTCCGCAGGCTGCTTGTCATAGGATAACTCAAGGTTGTAAAGTTGGATTGTTTTGGTCAGCACATCGACAGGCACTTTTTTCTTCAGAACAGCTCCTCTAAGACGGCGATGGCTGAATTTATCGAATGTGTTTGTCTCTGCAGCTCTCTCTTTGCTCGAGGTAGAAACTGTATGGAAGGAAGCGTCTTCGGAAGACGAAGGTACAGATGGTGGTAACGACATGGCTTTTACCGGCCCAAGGTGATCAGGAGGAGACTTGGGCCTGCCTAGCAGCAGACACGAATAGAGGCGGCCGAGGCTTAATTTGTCACGTGTTTCACATGAGTGTCGCTACAGTTGACTCCGCAGGGGCCAGAGACGGAGTGAGGCTGCGAATCGCCAGGTGCAGAAAAGGGGATTTCAGTCCATTGCACAACCCCAATCCATTTATCCACCTCTTTGGCCTCGTCTTCATCGCTCTTGCTCAATTCATCTCCATCGCTCTTGCTCAATTCGTCTTCATCGCTCTCGCTCAATTCATTACTCCAATCTAAGCTGACACCTTTGACTGCTTCCTCATACCTGATGGAGATCATGGAATGATTGATTGATTGCTATCTCAGGTGGGAGTGCTAAAGCACAATAAAGAGGCATTGTGTGTGCCAAGACAGCTCACGTGCCAACAATACCACCCTTCCGGTGATGAGCCACTCACCGAAACAAGACGACCCATCGTCAACCCGTCTCCGCACCTATCTTGTACACAACCACATAACCTGTTTGGTTGATGATTCTTCGGAGGTCTTCGTATCTCGGAGAACCTACAGGATCAAGCATCGCAGATGGTGCGAGAGAGTCTGTAGAAAAGTAATGCACATTAACATTTGGAATGCAGTGGAAAAAGTGTCCAATGTCATTTGCACTTGTGACGAGGAACCCAACACCGTCTTGAAGTGCCGGGTCCACGTCATGGAGGCATATTGGTCGCTCCTTGAGCTGTCGTGATGGCTTCGTCGCCATTAATCGGATGAAGGAATTGTCCTTTCGGTTCCGCGAGGAACTGACGCTGAATGAACTGGAATCCGTCCTCAAGGCCATCAACATCTGTATGACCAAGCTTTGGAGCAGCATTTTTCTGTTCCGACCTAAGTAAAATGAAGTCCACAGTTTTGCCAGCCTCACCGGATACGGCTTCAACATCGACCAGGCTATTCTCGTGGAGCACATCATTTGGCGCGGTCCGGACTGGGTATCGCGACTGCTAGAAAACTGGCAAATGCACGATCCCGTGGCCAGCAGTGAAGCTAGATTTTCCTCTCCTGACTCACCTCCGGTAGAAGGTGTGTGGACAGGTTCCCGTGAAGAAGGCGCTCGCCCTGACGGGGAATGGTCTGGCCAGATTTTTGTGGATGGAGAGACAACACAAGATTGAGGACCGCGTCGAGATTTGAGCAACTCAAACGATCAGAACATGTGAGCCGATTCAGCCGGTGGCAGGCAGTAGGCGGCCTGCAGTGACCAATATCAAGGCTTTGGCAAAATTCTGTCATTTGAATTGATCAGAGTTCGCAGCGCCAGAAATATCGAGTGTCTCTTGAGCGCTTCCACCACAGCTGATCACATATCCGAAATAGGCCACATCGAGGTGCGTCTAGATCCCTTCATCATTCGGGATGGGAGAAGACGAGAGCAAGTCTCCCTCGTCCGGCTCATCTCTGCCTGCTGAATTCTGCTCCTCGGCGGCCACCTGTTCTTCATTTGGTATTGGTGATGATGACAACATGGTGTCTTCGTTTGGCGGTAAGGACATTGGGTCCTGTTGAAGGGTCTCTTTTCTTCGATGCTCAAGAGGTGTATCACTGATCGGCAAATCAGGCAGCTGGGGTGTCTCTCGCTCCGCCAACGACAGAGCGGCGGCGTCGCGGTCGTCCTCACCCTCCTCATCGTCATCGAAGAGAGAATTTCGCTGCTTCCTAGGTCGAGGTTGCGTTCGGGAGGTCTGCTCAGCAAGAAGTGCTTCCAGATCATCCTCGTTTTCGTCTTCATCTTGTGCCTTTGCCGTAGCATTTTCTCTCCTGGTCTCGTGCTCGGCCAACAAAGCATCCAGGTCGTCTTCGCCCTCCGACTCGGACGCCGGGTTTTCTTCCGGAGTTCGTGAACGCATATTTTGCTCCGCTAGCAGAGCATCCAGTTCATCATCACTAGGAGCAATATCCTCCTCTTGCGCGGCTTGGCCGATGTGGTCGGGGAAGAACATGTGGCTTCCAGTACCTGCATCACCGGCAGTACGAGAGTCGACGTTCCTGAAGAGTCCTTCATTGGTCCCGCTCTCGGCAGGTTGGACATCGCCGCCACCTCCGTACATATCATTGTCTTCTTCCTCCCTTGATTTCTTGAGCGCCTTTTCCCGAGCATATTCGGGCTTGCCCTCATCGATCCATTCTTTCCGCGTCATCTGCATCCTCTTGCTATGGCCCACTTTCTCAATGATCTGCAGGCCATCGGCAAATTTAGCACGGGGGTACAGATTATCGAGCCAGAGCTGGTAATAGTTGAGCAGTCGTGCCGCGTCGGAAAATTCGTGTCCCTTTCCTTTGAAGTGAAGCTTCTTGGAAATCTGTCCCGATCTTGCAAGCGCCCGAAGCTTGGGAATCCCCGGTTGAGACAGCAGCCTATACATGTCAACCTGAATCTGAGGAGACTGTTGGAATGACTCTCTACCTTGCTTCGTCTAGTTTGGCGATTGGTTTCCGTTTCTTCGTCACCTTGACCTCCTCGTCGAGGCCCAGCCCAAAATTTTCCTTGTCATCTTCGGCTCTCCGTTTGGCAGAGCGAGGACTCAAAGCCGCTTCATCGTCTCGGCGCCCTTTTACGGGTTTATCCGCGAAGAGATCATCATCGTCGGACCAGTCGGAGTTGAGGAGGGCGTCCACGGTCTTCGCTGTGAGAGGGTCTGCTGCCATAATGGTAAACTGAGGGAGATTCTGTACCCTCGCTCAGTTGAAATGTATCCACTGTCTCGATCAACTGGGTGGAAGAGGAGCGCTCTCAACGTATTTACGCGTCCAAAGGCGCGTCACTTGGGTAAGCCAAGACCCCAAATAATGGAACACCCCAACGCCAGAACACCCCAATACCAGAACACCCCAGCCCTGGAACACCTCAGCCAGCCAACTCATCCACCACCTCTTCCTCCAACCCACTCACCCACATCCACAACAGCGCTCTATAACCTCCAAAATGGCCTCATAGCTCGAATCGAAGATCATGCTTGCCATCGACGACTACAGATCACAAGAAAACGCGTCCGTACGCGCTACTGCACGCGCCTAGAGCATTCCACTTACAACACTGACACGACGCATCCAAGGCGGTGTTGGCCGTGGTCAGGGCAAGGCAGGCTATCAGTTGTTGACACCTTAGCAAGATGATGCTGGCTGAATGGATCGTTGGACAGGAGAAGCTAGGACATGCACCTACACACCGTCGTCTACGAGAGTTTGCAAGCGAGATTTTACAGTACTCAGGCAAAAGCAGCCACATTGGCAACACTGGGTCAGCCGATTTATGCACGATCATGACTTCAAGCCAGATTGGAACCGATCATCTGATTTTCGTGGCTCTCACAGCCGGGCACATTATCCCTGATGGAGATGATGCGCTACTCGTCAGGACGAATGTCTGGAATGAGGCTGAAAGTTGCATCGCCACGGCGCGATCGGTGCGTGGGGATGGCGCCAATATTTCACCTGTTCTCCCTGAGACTTCCCGAGACGTGGTAAGGAGCCTGGTGAGGGTGGAAAAGAGTAAGAAAGATGCCCTGCTGCTGATTTCCGGCGAGGCGCACGAGGCTGTGGACCGCCACAGTTGACTCCGGTCCTCGTCCACCGTCAGGATGGCAATTCGTTGTAGCGCCCGGCCAAGTCTCAGTGCACGCTTGATCGCTGGGTCGCTCGATCTGGTCCAAAGTTCATGGTCAACCTGCGAGAAGTACAAGTTCAGGAGCCTGGGAGGGATGTTGTATCTTGAGCATAGATCGTTCAAAAGGACCTCGCACTCTTGCCGAGAAATGGCCTCGAGATGCGAATGGACAAGACGAAGGTTGCAAACATCTCCATTCAAATTCATGTGCCGAATGATCTGGACCAGAACTTCTACCGGAAAGCCCAGGAGCCCATTCCGGTTCCTAGTGCTTGCGCCGAAGTCAGTGAACCGCATACCATGAATGGCTTCTTAATTGCTGAAGGTGTTTATGGCAAAGGTGATAGCCATGGTCAACTCGAGGTGTAGAGAGACAATTTTCACCACAATTTGAACGAGGAATTCGTGACATGCCTGATAAATACTCTCATTAATATAGCTCTCCACAGGACTACCCGCCTCATGATTACTATGCAGCAGTTCATCGCCAAACCCAGACTGGTTTGGGCTTGTGGGTAGAGCCATTGGGCCATGAGGTGACGTGATGAACCGAGGGTTCCAATGGCTTTGCTAAGGCATTTGTAAGGTCCTCACTTTGCAACTTACACCTGACCACATGGATGCAGTGACCTCTTCAAAGCATATGACCCTTGGTCCTTACAGAACACAATATCAAAGTCGTCACAATCATGCGCGGTGGAATGAAATGTCTTGAGCAATCAATGAGAGTATCAGTCTATGGGCCAAATTTTTCGCCCGGCGCCAGTCCAATGTACGGGCAAGCTTGCCAGTCACATCCCTTCTTGTATACCTCGGTGCCCCACCACTTGAAGTTCTCCATCCAGCCGGGATAGATAAAGGCAAAGAAAACGACAACGAGGGCAAAGGCAAGGCCAGAATCCAACGCCGCCGACATGGTCATGGTATATTTCCCCCACCAGGCCGAAGCTCTTCTCCGGATGACGGAATTGAAAGCAAAGCATACGACGGCCCAAACGGAGAAATTGAGACCTGTGGCGGGTGGAATCCAGCTCAAGCTTCCGAACAGCACGGGCAAGTTGACCTTTCGCCAGATGCTCTTTTTGTGTTTGCGGCCCAGGAGCCAGACGAGAATGGGTGCGATGAATCCGACGAGAAATGCCCAAACGAGTGGTCTATACAACGCGCCGGGCCCGAAGAAGCGCTGGGGGCCGACAACGCCCCATAAAATGCTCCCATTGAAATGCACGCGGGCAATAGGACAATTAAAACCGTTGATGGCTTCGGGCGTGCAAATTCCGGGAATGTAGAGGAACATCCAATTCAGGACGCCGATCTGGACGAGGCTGGACACCAGCGTCGCCACCATTTGCACCTTGAACAGTAATCTCGGCGGGATTTTCATATAATGGCCCAACTTGAGGTCGGATGAGAACTTGATGCCTTGGGCCGAGCTGATGTAACAGTAGGTGACGAACACCATGTTGGCCACCGGTCGTCCGGGAAAGACGACGCCGCAGATGAGCTGGCAGATCAGGTAAAGACTGCTGTGCTGGTTGGTAATCGCCATGACGATACCCACGGGGATGAAGAGGACCGTGGTGATGCCGAGCGCCATCAGCAGCCCATACCACGGCAGGTGGACGGGATAGTATTCGACCACGAAAATGCCGATGACCAGCATCGCGACGAAGGTGGCCAAGTACCACAGCATCGGAACATCGTCGTACCGCCTCATCAGGCGGCAGTGGACATCTTCACCGCCGGCACGAATCGTTTGACTGGCGGTCCGCCGGAGGGACGGATGGTCCTCGGCGTGGGGAATGGCTTGATAATCGGCCGAAGCGGGCTGCTTTTCTTGTCGATCATTGAATGCTTGCTTGGACTGGTGCCAAATGTCGCGACCATGCCAGCAGGTCGTGTGGGTGATCAGGGCGGTCAGGGCCGCAAACTGCACGCCGTACGAGAGCACATATGTGATGGGCAGGTACACCCGAGAATAATTTTCGTAGGCGACCTTGTCAAAGAGAAAGTCGGCGGTCAGAATCTTGCTGACATCGTATGGCTTTCCCGTGTTGTCGAAGACGGCCGACGAAAGGATGGGGAGATGGGCGGAAAAAAGGACATTGCGATAATACATGATCGGGGCAATGATCCACATGACCAGAACCAGACCCCCGACGACGTTGGCGGCCGCCCACCACGGCGTCAGCAAGGGGGAGCCAATGTAGGCAATCTGCGCCCAGTCAAAGGTCATGGGAAAGAGGCCGAGTCCAGAAGCGACCCCGAACAGGTTGGCCACCACGACGTTGTCGGGCGCGAACCACGTAATGACGTTGAAATAGCTCAATGCCGGCATGAGAAGTCCCGGCAAGAAATACCAGGCAAACGCGGCGGCCCAGACGTAAATGAAAAATCGGTATCGGGATATCGACCAGCCGTTGGCGGTTTTGTTTTCCTGTTTATGCATCGTCGAGAACATGGCCGTGGACATCAGCGTGCCCGGCCATATCATGGCGGCCGGCCGCACCAGATATCGTCGCGTCAAACCGGCAAAGGCATACCCCAGGATTTGGGTGGAGACGGTGAGGAGCAGCTGATACAGAATCGGCGTTTCCTGCTTGTAGAATTTGTGCTGCTCGACGATGACGTCGGTCGCAAAGGCGAAGCCGAACGCCACGTTGCTGCTGATATAGACACAGGCATGCTCTTTTTCATTCCAACTTCCCTGGCTGAGCCAGAGTCGGAGGCGGCGTCGGACACTCTGCAGCACCGGGAGATCATCCTTTTGGAGTGTGCCATGCACAAAGTGCTGTTCTCGATCATGTTTTCTCTTGAACACAAGGTCCCACATCTTCCCCATCGGGTGCACGAGCACGAGGGCGATGACGGGCGTGATGGCCACGCTGGGATATCTCAGTGAGAACAGCAAATTCGTGGCCGAGCCGGCAACGGCAAACAATAGAGAGAGGGTCCACATTCGGGGCGTATTGATCGACAGAGTCGTGTTGTCCGTCGCCGGCACGGAAGCACGAACCTCAGGATACGGGGAATTGTCGGGCGGGTCGTCCTCTGTGAGAACCTGCTCCTGATCTTCTTCCGAACCGCTGTCGGTATCCGTGCTCGCGCTGGACGACTCTCCTTTCCGCTCTGCGATGGCGGGCGTGACGGCAAACGACGTCCGGGCATCCAGTGCCATGCCGACATCACTGGCCCCAGAGGACGACCGCCGCCGAATCCAGTCGGAGGAGTAACGACGCCGGTGCGGTTCTCCGTCCTGGGGCGGGTGCCGGTGGTTGTCAGATACATTGTGTGCTGACTGCCCTCGTTTTCCACCGCTCCTCTTCTTCTGCCTCGGCCGGTCCTCGGTATTTTCTTCGTCTTCTGAACTCGACGACAATTCAGACCTCGCGCTGATCAGGGGCACAGCGCCGTACGAGCCCGTGCCCAGCGCGGGCGACGACCTGATGAGGAGGGGACTGCGAGACATGATCGAGTCAAAGAGTCGTGAGAGGAAGCCAGTACGGCGAGGAGCTGTCACTGTGGGCGAGTGGGACAGCTCTTCGTGGGACAGCTCTTCGTCGGACAAACTGTGCAAGCCGACACCGGATGGGGGTAGGTGTCGACAAGTTCGGCGGCCAGGCACATTTTGCCCTGCGCCGGGAGAAGTTGGAAGAAAATGCAAGCGCGAGAGTTCGAGGTCGTCAGCGTGGGTGGGCGATGCATCCTGCGCCGACCCTGCCAGCATAGCCTGACCCTCCGAGTCAGTCGAGAGAGTGGGTGGGAGCGTGGTAGCGTGGCGGTTGGGATTGGCCTCGATGCCGTCAGTGATGGCCACAAAGTCGCAGTGGCGCGACGGGCCGAAGAGGCGGGCAGACCAGGATCCCATCTGATTAGATAACAGATTGAGTCACCACTGACACCTTGCGAGATGAAGCCTAGGCACGCAGACCAACGAGAACGGTTCCAAGGTGGACATGACCTGTGGATTCTATATCCCTGCAATTCTTGCTCAAGGCCAACCGACAGACCGCCATATGGGTAATGTCTTGCATGGACCGAGGGCCACAAAGCACAGGCAACTGCAGATACCGAGAAGGGCAAGTATGCCGGTTGCCCTGTTTTGTGCAGCAATTTCCCCGTGTCCGCGTCTGACCTCCCACTGGCCTCTGGTTTTTCTGGCCCTCTTCTGTCTGCATCATGTTGGCTCTATCGGCCGTTTTATTGGCCTTCCTCCTTCCTGTCTTTTATGTTTTGGATGGCTACATTCCGACTCAGTACATTTTCGACCCGGCCAAGCTTCAGGAGATTTCACGGAGCGCCATCTCCGCCCACGGCAATGATACCGAGAGCATTCTGCGTCAGATCACTCGGGATCTGAAGCTGGAGTATGGTGATGCCGTTACGGACTGGAGCAGTGAGGATTGGTTTTTCAATAATGCTGGAGGCGCAATGTATAGGAGCCGTTTTTCCTGCCTCGTCTGTATCTGACCTGTCAAAAAGGGGTTCGATGGTCATCCTTCACGCGTCCATTACCGAGTATTTGATCTTCTTCGGCACCGCCCTGCAGACCGAAGGCCACTCTGGTGTTCATCTTGCAGACGACTATTTCACGATTTTAGTCGGCGAGCAGCATGTGGCCGCTCCGGGAGATCTGAAGCCCACAATCTACGCTCCGGGTGATCAGAACCATTTACGCCGAGGGGACTCGATCCAATACAGCATGCCTGAAGCGTGCTTTGCTTTGGAACTGGCCCAAGGCTGGATCCCCGCCATGTTGCCATTTGGTCAGTATCCATTGCCCGGCCAGACCCTCTCGGCTCACACCTCGCTAGGTTTCGCAGATACATTCAGCAGCACTTTAGATTTCGGCAATCTCTGGAAAACTATCAAGCTGACAATTCTGGACATGACCAAGCAGGTCTTGCGGGGAAAGTTCTGAGATGGGATTGAATCTTGGCCATTGATCGGCGCCATGTCTTTCAGCGCAGCTCCCAGTCAATCCGCCTTTGGCATTTTGGGCCCACGAGACATGAGCGAGCATGAAGCGCACTGTTTGCACCCGTGATCTTCTGCGGTCAATCGCTGCCGATCCAAGGACAAAGCCAATGGTTCTACCTGATTGACTGCAGCTTTCATCTATTCTCCGGTGTGAAGTGGTCGAGTGGCAACCAAAGGCGAGCAGAGCACTTGGCTCGAGGATCAGGAAGCTACATTCTGCGAGAGCTCTTCCATTGTATCAAGCATACTTGAACTAGACCGCGAAGATGGCTACAAGAGCTTTGCATGCCATGGTCACTGTGACAACTTCTCATGCCCCTTTTGTACATTTCTACAATATCATTCTAGTCGAACAGCACCAAAACGACATGTTTGTTATCGGTCAAGTCGGTTTATATCCAATCAGTGTCGAGAGATGCTAGTCTGATTACGATGCCTTCCATAGCGGTAGCTGTGACACGCTTCCCTCAAATCAACCCTCAACGGCTAATCATTTGGAGGCCTGAGAATTTGTAGGTCTGAATACTTTTAGGCCTGAAGATTTATGCTGAGAATTTCTCTCACTCTTTATCTAACTGGTGCTGCATACAGCTTACTTCAACTCCTTTCGACAGTACAGTCGATCGTACAGAGTCGGCAATGGAAATGCCAGATCGAGTGGGAAATAGGCCAGGACCAAAGGCAACACTGCTTATGAGTTGCGGGCCGATTCCCCGCTAATAGCCAACTGCGAGCTAGCACATATACTCAAAGATTCTGCATTCAACCCTTTCGCTTTTTGTCCAATCTTACCGTCCTTGTCCTGATCTGGACGCTCTGTCGGCACAGTTGTCGTGCTGCCACCACTGCTTTGTAAGGAACCCGTCTCTTTCATCATAGTGTTCGAGAGTCCTCTCACCAGCTCTCTCCCAACCCGGTGAGGTCGCTTGGTGCGGTGTAGAGGTTTGAACGAACATGACAGCGCTGAACAGTACCCTATGCACTTCTGTCTTGGCCATCGAGAGTTCCATGAAGCATGTACAGCAAATTCTCGAGCGGCCGTTCCTCTGCCCTTCGATCAATGGAAACTTGGTGTCCAAAACGGGACGTTCACGGCGGCCGAGTTTACCTGGACCGTGCAGATTGTCCGGCTGGATCTGTAGAGCATCAGCGACACGACTCCGTGATTACACCAACGTCTGCAACTGATGCCATTGACGGTGATCGGTAGCGGTGAGACACAAGCTGAATGTCCTTGACCTTTGAACCGCCATCTCCTCAGGGGAAGGCGACTGACAGCACGAATACGCGCATCAACAAGGTTTTCGTTTACTTGTCAGAACCGAGAACCGTCCTGTCAACTCAGCTGGGTCTAGTGGCGATGTCAGACCCGCAGCAACCGAAGTTACTCTTCAGCCTTTATTGGACACCTTCGACAGACGGGTGTCATCGTGCAACAGAGAAATTCAGCTTCGTACGGCTCCAGCCGATGCAGACAGTACAATTGCTGGCTGTGCTGGACGACTCAAGGCGTACGGAACATAACTTGAAGCTGTCGCACGAAAAAGCCTTTTCGTCGTCTGTGGAGACCCTGCAGACAGAGGAGAGTATATCAGTGTGGCGTTTGTTCTTCCAAGGACAGCCACAGAAGGTTCCACTATCTGGGACAGCGCTTGGCCATATTAGCAGAGACCACCATCGCACTGGGATTATTCTTGTCAATACTCGTCACCACTGTACCTCGCGAGCAATTCAAGTCTCTGCTTGCCAGGCGAAGAGACTTGAAGCCTGAGACTTCATGGTGCACGGAGCGAGTGGAATGCCTGCCAAGCGGTTGCAGACCCGCGAACAGACAATCTCGGCCTGCCAACCTGCATGGGATTCCCAAAGGCATTTTATTGGAGAAAATCCCAGAATGCCGCCGCAACCGTCGGACAATCGATTCAGGTTGTGAGTGTAGCATCAGCTGGTCAAAACAGTCCCAGAGCGACCGTGAGTTGTCAATCTGCCGCGCATGGTACGGCCGGGGTCAAGAAGACCACTCAGATTGATGTTCCGGTCTGTGCAGAACTGATTCAGGCCGCCTCTTACGACAACATGTTATGCATCTTGAACGCTGCAGCCCAGCGGGACGTCCGGATCAAAGGGTTGGCCAAGTCATCTGCAGAGTTGCCGCGCCGACTTGACCCCGAAAGGGCGGCGATGGGTGATGATGGCCCCGAAACGCTGGCACTGGGATATTTGCTCCTAGAAATACATTCGCTGTTGCAGTCACTGTTGCAGTCGAAGTCGCTGTCAGCAGGCTTTGCGGTCGGACATGACTCGGATGACAGACTCGCCCCTTATATCGGTAGCGTGTCGCTCGCGTTCAACGCGTCGATTCAGCCCGAGAGCCTTGGACAGACAGGCCGTTTGGACCTTAAATTGCAAACTAGAAAGCCCGCGCCACAGCTGGAGCTGCTTCCGGCCACTCCGGGGAGTGGTGTGAGTGGTGAGAAAGGGCCAATGGGGGGCGACTGTGACGATAGACTGCATGGGCTTCTTGCCGGAAGATAGCTCAATCACCGCACCTCTCTTGGACCCACCGGTCGATTAAAACGGCACCTGAGGAGCTGGAGATTTGCCGTGACTTTACCTCGAGTCTTCGGGGACCTCACAGAGTGGTGATACTGTATTCGAACTAGGATCAGGACAGCCTTGCTTACATCGGTGGACGTCTCCTGTTGCGGCCGGATTATCCATGGCGGTGTCAGCGGTTTTCAAGAGCCGCTGCCGTCGGGCGAGTTATTTCAACCGCATCGCCAAGGCTGAAGATCTCATTGATCTCTTTCCTCACAACTCCTACATCGGCTGGTCTGGGTTCACTGGTGTCGGATATCCCAAGTCAGGCTCAGAGGCCCCCCGCCCCGGCGCAGAGCCCGAGAGAGTTGGCTAATTGACTGAACAACAGGAAGGTTCCGACGGCACTGGCCGACTATGTCGAGGCGAACGGGCTCCAAGGTAAGCTCAAGTACAATCTCTTCGTGGGAGCGTCGTCCGGCGCCGAGACGGAGAACCGATGGGCAAGGCTCAACATGATCGAACGGCGGAGCCCTCACCAGGTGGGCAAGGAAATCGCCAAGGGCATCAACAACGGCAACATCCAGTTCTTCGACAAGCATTTGAGTATGTTTCCCGTCGACCTGATGTACGGTTTCTACACCAAGCACAAGGCCAATAACAAGCTGGACGTGGCCATCATCGAGGCCACCGCCATCACCGAAGATGGTGGCATCATCCCGGGTGCCAGCGTCGGCGCGTCGCCCGAGATCATCCAGATGGCCGAAAAGGTCAGCCATCCTCATCCGTGGTCCGGGGTGAAGCTGGCGAGGTACTAAGGGACGGCATAGATCATCATCGAGCTGAACACGTCCGTGCCGAGTATGGAGGGTCTGCACGACATCACCATGACGGACCTGCCCCCCCACCGAAAGGTAGGATTTAAACATACGCCGTGAGAGAGTGCTGACCCCGTCCACAGCCATATCTCATCATGGCACCAGAGGACCGAATCGGCACTCCACACATCCCCGTCGATCCGGACCGAGTCGTGGCCATTGTGGAATCTGACTATCCTGACCAAACCAATGAGAATGCCCCCGAAGACGAGGCGTCGGTGGCCATCGCGTCTCACATTGTCGAGTTCCTGCAACACGAAGTGAAGCATGGCCGCTTGCCCAAAAACCTTTTGCCCATTCAGTCAGGCATTGGAAACATTGCCAATGCCGTCATTGGCGGCTTATCCGTACGTGCCTCGCCGCCTTGTCATGAAGAGTACTAACGGCCGGGGGGGTGCAGAAAGGTGGTGCCAACTTTAAAAACTTGAAGGTGTGGACCGAGGTGTTGCAGGACTCCTTCCTCGACCTTTTCGACAGTGGCCACCTGGACTTTGCAACCTCGACCTCGATCAGATTCTCACCGGACGGATTCAAGCGCTTTTACGACAATGTTGGTCCCGCCTGTGACCGTGAATGATGACCTGGCCGCGCTAACGGGTTCCCAGTGGGAGAGATACCATTCCAAACTCCTCCTCCGCTCGCAACAGGTGTCGAATTCGCCCGAGATCATCCGCCGCCTGGGGATCATTGGCATGAACACGCCGGTGGAAGTGGACATTTACGCCCACGCGAACAGCACCTGTGTCATGGGATCCCGCATGCTGAACGGTCTGGGTGGCTCTGCCGACTTCCTCCGCTCGGCCAAATACTCGATCATGCACACCCCCAGCACCCGACGGACCAAGACCGACCCGCATGGCATCAGCTGTATCGTGCCCATGTGTACGCACGTCGATCAGACCGAGCACGACTTGGACGTCATTGTCACCGAACAGGTAAGCTTGTGGTTCGCAGATTCGCCCATCTGCCTTTGCTGACGTCTGTCCAGGGTCTTGCGGATGTCCGAGGCATGTCGCCTCGCGAGCGGGCACGAGAAATCATCAAACAGTGCGCACATCCAGAATACCGGCCCATCCTGCAGGATTACTTTGATCGGGCCGAGTATGAGTGCTTGAAGAAGGGGATGGGCCACGAACCGCACCTGCTGTTCCAAACCTTTGACATGCACAAGAATCTTGCCGAGAATGGCACCATGAAGATTAGCGGCTGGAAATAGGCGGCTAGAAATAGACGGCACCGGTGGAGAACGTCGCCTCAGGACTGGGTAACAGGCCATTGGAAAAGAGAAGAGAGGTGATGCTCACGCTGCAAAAGGTGAGAAGCACAGACAGGTAGGGTGAGTTGAATACGACGCGCTTCTGCCATTCTGTTCCCGGCTGCCAGCCACTCTCTTGTACATACAGGCCAAACGTGTGGATGCTGTTATTTTCAAACGTTCTTCCTCCCGAACCCCGTCCGGCTTTCGTACCTTGAGGCTTCAGTTGCTCCAATGAGAACAGCCCTCCTTGCCGCCTCCCCGAGCGATCGCCGAGATTACATGTGGCTGAGGGTGTTGGGGACAACGCCAAGCCAACTGGAAGAGAACAGTTGCAAGTGAGAGTGGTGTTTGAGAAGTGAGGATAAAGCCAGAATTGTTGTGATTCATGGCAGTAGTGGTGGGAGGTGGTTGGAGATCACGTGATGGCATTGCCTGCTTCAGATGGTGACATGTAGCACAGCAGGGGCAAAGATTGATGGTCCTGGGCCGATTCAGAGATTCCTGAGTGTCAGAGTGAAGCGAAGGACCCTCAAATGTTGGTCCGTTCTGAATATCGCAACCTGCTCGTGAGACATGCAATGTTCAAGTCGCGAGCCCGGCAAGGCGTGCGCAGATGAAGCTGACCTAACTTGGTCAATCAGTCCTCCAGCTCGACGACTGCCTGCTGCATTCCTTTCCTCAGAGTTGTGGAAGACTGACTCGGCGAGAAATTGTAGAATTTCTGCCGAATCTGGTTCGCCACCACGCCTCGACCCAAAGACCTACAGGTATATGTATGCATCATTCTTCGCGTCTTGCCGGGAACGCTGAACTGGCCGTCCTCTGGGCAGATCGGTTCAACACGAATAAGAAGGGTGCTCTGGCTGTTCGACTCCTTCCTTGACAGTCACAATCACACAACTATCCACCGGTTCAAAGGCCGGGGGTGAAACTGGAGTGTTTTCAAGGCAATGTGACCCGACTGAGGAAGAATATGGCATGGCCAGCTGATGTGACAGCCGATGAACAAGCGCAAGGATATCGGAGAAGAGGTCCGTCAGTGATGGAGGCGTGACACAGGAGGTATGCTTCAAGACACTGCACACATTTTAGCATGTCCCAGCAAAGCTGCAATCCAGCCAAGGATGTCGGTCGCAAAGACAAACGCAGCGGCGCCGAGCGAAGATGGTGAAAGGATGAATAATCCGAGGGGAGAGACGGAGCATGTCCTGTCGGTTATCATGCATGGACCGTGGGAAAGAGAGAAAGAGAGAGCGAGGTCTGGTCAGCTGTGATGAGGATGGATGGTGCTGGCCACGTTTTGACGCATAACCCCGCTCTAGAGCAGGGCCTTAATTTTACCCATCCGATAGCTGGCTGACCGATGGGCGCACCCCATGCCGCGGGCAGTTCTCCCTCTTGGGGGATGATGGCGGTGAAGCTTCGGTCGTCCGCGGCCGCCGAATAAACCAACCGTCGGTCTCTCACCGATATAGTCAGCCTGCCGAGAGAAACGGCGCCGCGCAGCGAAGGGCCTGAATGGATGAACCTTCTGGATGAACCTTCTGAGACGAGAGTGGGAAGAGAGGGAGCGGCAAAAGCGCATTTTGCAACAGGCGGCAAAGGACGAGAAATGGCGGGAAAGACAGCTAAGGCTGGAGGGGAATAGCGGACACTGCTAGTGGGCCAGATAGCGTCCAAGTCCACGGCGGATGAAAGGTGCAGGAGCAGGAGCAGACTTTTGGAGGGGATCGCGCAGCAAGAAGGCAGACCTGGCTCATCCTGGCTCATCCTGGCTCATCATGAACCACAAATCTCGCAGGGCGGCCAGCCGGGGAATCCACTCCGTCTCACAGGTTCAGCCAGCGCGCACGCACCCACCAGCCAAACCTTGGAGTGCTCGCCCATGCAGAGCGCCCATTCGCGCCATTCGCTGCCGCCAGTCTCAGTGTTACGTGCTAGTCGTAGTCGGCCGCTCTCTGTCTCTGTCTCTTCTCCCGCAGAGGCCTTCTCCAGCCTGGCTTCTCGTTTCTCTTTCTCTTCCCACACCACGGTCGCCGTCGTTGTCGACCTGCTTCCCACCTACTACAGTCCTCACGCCTTGACCGCTAGCCGCCTTGACGCTACTCTCCCTCTTGTTTCGGCCCCCGTTTTCTTCTGGTCGAGTCGTGGCTCGTCGATCTCTTCCGCCTTACTTCCTCACCACTTTCCCTGCGACTCCACAACCTGACGGGACCTCTACAGCTCTCGACGCCGTGGACAGGTCTCTGCTGGTACTCAAGAGCTCCAAGCTGCAGGTGGCATTCATTGGCGCCGTCCGCTCTTGTTGCGCCACCGTCTCTTTTTTCGTCGGCGCCGCCCCCGGCCTCCCCTCGACTCTCCCGTCCTTGGGCCTTCGGCCGACTCGATCCGTCGAGAAGAGGCCCAGATCACCGTCACCAGCCCGCGAGAGTCAGACATCTGGGGTGAGGTGTTGATGCGATAGCGCCTGGGGCTGTGGTTGAGTCACCACGTCGTGCCAGTCGGGTGACGGTGCTTTTCGCCATGAGCGTGGAGCGACGGTAAAAGTTGATGAGAACGCCACAGGAAATCGTGACTTGTCTTGATCGACTCATGAGGAGGCACTCTGTCAGATTATGACCGAGTCCTCCCTCATCCTCACCACGCATTCGACTCCAAATCCATACCCGGTCACCGCCGCCGTCGCGTCTCCCTCTCTGGCCTCTCCGCTGCCCAACGGATCTCTTTCCGACACCAACGCTCAAGATGAGGAAGAGTACACGATCAAATGTATTTGCATCTACGCAGATGACGACGGCAACACCGTCTACTGCCCGAAGTGCGACACCTGGCAGCACATCGACTGCTACTATCACGGAAAGAAGGTTCCGGAAGAGCACTTTTGCGCCGAGTGTTTCCCTCGAGATCTTGATGCGAAGAAAGCGACCGAGCGACAGCGGAGACAGAGAGAAGCCCTCGACGGCGGTGACCGGAAGGTCAAGCGGCCTACTTCCAAAGGTCAAAAGAAGAAACACAAAGACGGCAACACGCCGGCCGAACAGGTAAATGGATGGCACCATCACGAACGCACCGAGTCCTTCGCCAGCGCGAGAGATCAACCGCCGCCGGCCAAGAAGGCCAAGATCAGTCATCGCACCTCGGGATCGGTGGCCTCGGTCAACGGGGAATCGAGAAAACGAGCGGCGTCGACGGTGCAGTCGTATCCGAGCCCGTCCAAGTCACCACAAGATCTGTTTCGTTACCCGGCCATCCCCACCTACACGACCGAATTCCTCGAGTTGTACGACCGAGATGAGGGAGACACGCACGCGCGCGACAATGAGCACACCCTCCAGGCCCTCCACCTCCTCTCCGCGTGGCGGACCAACCCATCCCTGGTCGTCAGCGGTCCGGGACAGCAGCCCAACGCCAACTCGCCCTTCGTGCATGTGAACCAGCCGCTGGACCCGAGCTCGTGGCCCCCCATCTCGGTGGAGACGGCGCAGAAGACGGAGATGGAATACGATGGAAAATACCCGCGGTGGCAGTTTTTGCGCGTCCAGGCTCCGGTGAAAAAGGACGACGTCGTGGGCGAAGTGCGCGGCGAGGTCGGCCGGCTGGAAGAGTATTGCCAGCAACGGTCGTCGCCGAATCGATGGCAAGAGCTTCAACACCCCGACCCCTTTGTCTTCTTCCACCCCCACATGGACATTTACATCGACAGCCGCAAGTCGGGCACCCAGTTCCGTTATCTGCGCCGATCGTGCCGTCCCAACGTCACGCTCAAGACGTTTGTCTCGGACGATGAAGAATTGCATCATTGCTTTGTCGCCAGCAAGGACATTCCCGCCGGCTCCGAGCTGACCGCGGCTTGGTTTTTGAACCCAGGGATGTTTGCCCCGTCCGATCCCAATCGAGAGGACTCGGAACACTTTCAGAGCCGTCAGTTCGATTGGGTCAGTCGGGTTCTGGCCAATTTCGGCGACTGTGCCTGCGATGGAGGTCAGCCCTGTCTCCTGGCTCGCTTTGATCGCCGATATCCGGGTAAGACCATGGACGGCGCGGCGAAGGACAAGGTCGGCGGGCGGAAGAAGAAAGGCAAGACCACGACGAAACATGCGATCTCGCCGCTGAGCACGGGACAAGCGACCAACAGTCGTGCCGGCAGTGAGGCTCTGAAGGCCCAAGAAGATGATGATCAGTTCGATCGCCGCTCCACGTCCGGGTCGTCTCGAAGCGGCGCATGCAGCCGAGATCTGACGCCCATCAATGTCGCCGCTCTGGATGCCGATCCTGTGCTCGGAAGCGGTCTGACCGCCCGAGAGCTGCGGAAGATCCAACAGGCCGAAGAGGCGTTCCGAGCCCAGAAAGAGAAGGAACGCAGCAAGGCCGAAGGATGGGGAAAAAAGAAGAAGCGCACCAGTGGCGGCTCAACTCTGAGTACACCCAACGCCAATGCGTCAAAGCAGCCCGGACAGCATGCCAGTTCATATCCGTTGACGCCCAACACCCAGCCCAGTCAGTCGGGGCCGAGATCGACCGAGCCTTTCTCCTCCGGCTCTCCGCCTCCGTCCAAAAGTTCGAGTCGTCAGAAGTCTGTGGACCGGGCCAGTCGGTCCGGGACCAAACCCGACCCCATTGCCACGCCACCACGAGAGTACAGAAGTGTGTCGATCCAGACCGATCCAGAGGAGAGTGAGATGGCATCGGGGATGCCGCCGCCGAAGAGAAGAAAGTTTTCGACCCCCACTCAAAGGCTGCTGCGCAAAGTGTTGGAAGAGCGTGCCAGATATGAGGAGCAGCAGCACCAGGTTCAATCGAGCTCGACGTCTCCGTCTCCGAGTTTAGCCGAGACCAACTCCGTCCCAGGGCCGCCGATCAACGACGTCGAGGTGAAAGACGCCGTGGCCGCAGGCGGAAGTCCCGACGGATGGAGTCCCGCGCTCATCAAGTCTGCACCCACGGCCACCCATGGCACCGCTTCTGCGGGTGGAACGGTGCCCAATTATCCACTTCCATCCCAGGCGGCACACACGCATCAACCGTTCAGGCCGCCGGCGGCACCACGGCTGCAACTGTCCAACCTCCCACCTGTTCCAGCATTCCCGGGGGCGAGCATGGTCAGCCAATCGCCTCCCATTCAGACGCCCTCTCTGCCGTCGGCTTCCGCGGCAGGACAATCCCCGCTGATGGTCTCGGGTCCTGGATCTGGATCTAACTCTTACCCAGGACTTGGGTCGGCCGTCGTGACACCGGGTCCGGCCAAGAAGAAGTTGACTCTCGGTGATTACATGAGCCGACTGACGGCGACCCCTACGGTGGAGAAGACGCAGGCGCAGGCAGCACCACTATCGAGCGATGGCGAGCCCCACGAGGCAGTGGTTGGTCAAGCGGAGCAGGAGGAGCAGCCGGAGAAACCTTCACCTTCCTCGTCTGAAACACAGCCGAATTCTGGCGCTCGTCCGAACAGTGTGGCGATCGAGGAAGCCATAGGAGGACGTGAAGGCCGCCCCGTCGTTGACCGGCCGATAAAGGGTGGCATGGACGACGCCGAGCACATTCCACCTGAGCTTCCTCCAATGACTGCGCGATCTCCCCCGCCGCAGGCCACTCCGCAGACAACAGCCATACCAGCATCGGACCCACCAAGAACCACCGTCTCAGCCCAGGTGTCGCAGGTCCTGGCTGAGCTCGCGCAGTTGCAACCTCGGGCGTCCACTCAGCCGGCGAGCACACAACGATGATAGACGGTCCTCCCATGGGCGTGTAATTTTTTGAATGACCTGATAGAATATTTTACCTTTCGCGAGGCTTGGACACGCCGGGATGACATGGGACCCGAAATGGATGGGCACATGCGGAAAACGTGGTCAAGGGGGATTGCATCACGGGCGTTCCGGGAAGGGCTCTGTGGGATTGATCATCACCTGAGGGTTTCAGGCAGTCCTGGACCTGTGTATATAATAGCTGCTCCGCGGCCGGTTGGACCGCTCGGCCTGGCCGGCGAGCTGGCTCTGGAGAGACGACGTCCAACGCGCAGCGTCGCGCGATGAAGGAGCTCTTGGTCGGCTCAGGGAGCAGGACCGTCTGGTTCCATTGTGACACGAATGAGACACCAATGTCGACGATATCGATAGTGACAACCGTGATCTGGTACCCGCTCCTCACGGCAGCAGAACGACTGTTGTCATTGGGCTCGGCACCCGGAAAACTTGTTGCTCATTACTTGAACGAGTTCGTAGATTCGATGATGACGACGATGATGATGAAAATGGGATATGGACACCTGCCCGAGATTAGTTACAGCAGTGAGGGGCACGGGCGCCGCCTGCACGTTGTCGTCATGCCCTCCACTGCCATCTTTCTTGGTGTCCAATGAAAACTACGATTCCAGGAGCGGAATTTCGAACCCAACGTTCATGCTTTCTGACTACGCGGCGATCAGTTGGTAACATGGGGAGCTGATTGCTCAGAAGGGCGAGGATCATGCCAATGCTCCAAGTCCACTCTCCTTGACACCTCCCTATATCCCACCAAAACCCGCAACTTTCGAGTCCGAGTGCCCTTCTCCGATAGGCAATGGCACCAAAACTCGACTCAGTTCCGCGGAGCGGAGTCAGGACGCCGACCAGACAAGGCTCCTTCGATGTTCGGAACGAAGTTCATGTCCAGATGAACCATTATATCGGCATTGATGTTGGCACAGGAAGCGCACGGGCGTGCATCATCAACGAAATTGGTGATATTGTGGGCCTCGCCTCCGAGAACATTGGTCTCTGGCAGCCTCAGACCGGCTATTACGTGCGTTTCACCACGTCGTCGTTGTGATTTCTGCGCTGACAGACCATCGTTGTTGTAGGAGCAATCGACGAACGACATCTGGCGCAGCATCTGTGCCTCTGTCCGCCGCGCGGTGACCCAAAATAACGTGGACTCGAACTCGATCCGGGGCATTGGCTTCGACGCCACCTGCTCTCTCGCCGTCTTCACCCATGACACGGACGAGCCGGTCTCGGTCACGGCACCCCACTTCGACAAGTCGGGAAATGACCACAACGTGGTGTTGTGGCTCGACCATCGCCCCGTGGAAGAAACGAAGAAAATCAACGCCACCAAGCACAATCTCCTGCGCTATGTCGGTGGAACCATGAGCATCGAGATGGAAATTCCCAAAGTTCTGTGGCTGAAGAACCACATGCCCCAGGCGCTGTTTGGCCGGTGTAAGTTCTACGACCTGACCGATGCCTTGGAACATATCGCGACCGGCAATGAGAAGCGCAGCTTCTGCAGCGTCGTCTGCAAGCAAGGCTATGTCCCGGTGGGCGTGGATGGCAGTGTCAAAGGCTGGCAAGAAGATTTTTTGAGAGAAATTGGCCTGGAGGACCTCGCGGAGGACAACTTCAAGCGGATGGGCGGCGTCAACGGGGTGGTGAGCCCTATTCCATGTCGTCCTGGACAACGAGCACTGACAATTTGATTGGCAGAACGGCGAGTATCACTCTGCCGGCGAATTGGCGGGCTTCCTCTGCGACCGTGCCGCCGCCGACCTGGGCCTGCCCGCCGGCATCGCCATTGGGAGTGGCGTTATCGATGCCTATGCCGGCTGGATTGGGACCGTCGGGGCCAAAGTCCACCTGGCGGAAGGCCAACTGGACTCATCCGCGGCTCCGAATGATCAGTCGCAAGCATTCACTCGCCTCGCTGCTGTGGCCGGCACCTCGACCTGTCATCTCGTCATGTCAAAAGATCCCATCTTTGTGCCCGGAGTGTGGGGCCCATACCGTGATTCCATCATCCCGGATTACTGGATGGCTGAGGGCGGCCAATCCGCCACGGGAGAGCTGCTGAAGCACGTGCTGGAAACCCACCCTGCATACAACCAGGCTTTGTCCATGTCCGAGTCGTCGAGCGCGAATATCTATGACTTCCTGAACGGCTATCTGCGAGACATGAAAGAGCGGACCGACGCGCCGAGCATCTCCTACCTCGGCCGCCACTTCTTCTTCTACGGCGACCTGTTCGGCAACCGGTCACCGATCGCAGACCCGACCATGACCGGCTCCGTGGTCGGGTTGTCCAGTGACAAGAGCTTGGATGGACTGGCCTTGTACTACTACGCCACCATGGAGTTTATCGCATTACAAACGCTACAGATCATCGCCACGATGAACCAAGCTGGCCATAAGATCAGTTCGATTTTCATGTCCGGCTCCCAATGCCAAAATGACATTCTCATGAGCTTGATCGCCACCGCTTGTGACATACCTGTCCTGATTCCACGCTATGTCCATGCGGCAGTCTGCCATGGTGCGGCCATGCTCGGTGCAAAGGCTGCCAGTGCCGGTCCTGACGGCAAGACCGAAGATTTGTGGTCAATCATGGATCGGATGAGCAAACCCGGCAAGGTCGTGCTACCCACCACCACCAAGACTGTCAAGCCGTTGTTGGCTGTGAAGTACAAAGTCTTTTTAGAGCAGTGCGAGCGACAGCAGGTGTTCCGAAAGATGGTTGACGAGGTGACAGAAGCCGCAAGGGCTGCATAGCCTGAGGGGCTAGATCAACTAAACTCGTCCATAATGGCTGGACGTCGGCTCTCTCAATTGGGAATCCAGATGCCGCCCAAGTGGCACCTTCAGCAATCAGGCGTGATATACACGCAAGAAGTGGCGAAGATGAAAGGTTGAATCATCGAGCAGCCCTTGTTATTCTAGGCCAATCTTCGTCTCAGAACTTGAATCTCTAGATGATAATTACGCATAATCCAAGTTAGAACCAAACCTAATTCAAGGAGCATGTCTGCTCACCTTGTTGGTCTCCTTGGCAAAGTTGGCCAATTCAATAATAGCCTTGTCCCAGACATCTTCCGCTCAAGGACTACTAGAAAGACTCCCGTAGTCGGCCTCTATTCTATCATGCCTTCACCAGCTACGCCCAAATCTTGGCCTCAAGAAGTCCTTTACCTCTCACAGCTTCAGTATGCCAGAAACGTCGATCGGAACGTGTTCGCTTCTAGTACAGACAGCACGCTTCCCATCTGCTCGTTCAGCGCCGGTCCATGCACACTTGTTAAGATTGTCACCATAACTGACCCCGCTAACCCTGCACACGGCGGCTGTGGCCTCTTCGCTGCCCGCAACCTGCCGCCGGACAGTATCATCCTCTTCTACCTAGGCTTCGTCCACGGCGAGGACGACGCAGATGTGGCATCAAACTACGACCTCTCCTTCGACCGCGAGAGACAGATCGGCATCGACGCGTCGAGAATGGGCAACGAGGCCCGTTTCATCAACGACTACCGCGGCATTCGCAAGGCCGGGCCAAACGCCGAGTTTCGTGATTGCTATGCTGACCTCGGAGGCGGGAGGTTGGAGAAGAGGATCGGCGTCTTCGTCCTCGGGGCCGGACAGCGGGGGAAGAGAGCAAAGGGAATTGCGAAGGGGGAGGAGATCGTGGTCAGCTACGGGAAGGGGTTCTGGACGCACCGGAAGCCACAGGACCACGGTTTGGAAAATGATTAAATTCGATTTGCCTTGATATAGGAAAGCCGAATTTAGTGAGTCAGTCATCGGTCATCCAGGTGAGCAAGTTTGTCCATGAGATGAGAACAAGATTCAAACGGTGCCTGGATCCTGAGATGGAACACTCTATGGGCTGCGACTGACTAGCTTCAACTGAATGGCTCTGCGCCAGCGCTCTTCAGTCAGGGCGACCTTTTGAACGACGTTACCACGACCAAGGTACACCTTTATAATTCGCAGATGATGAATAAATTGAAACGAAGTCGTCACCGTTGAGGAAACAAGGTGTCAGACACAGGAAGCCGCAGATATGCCTTCTCAAGAACAGTCGAAGCAAGTTTCGCAGACTTAGGTGAGTGAGCAGAAACTGACCCAGTTCCTAACTATACAGAGCCATGATAGACATTGCCGAGTGTACGGTTTGATACAATGCTCCTCTGGATCTTCTCTGCCTGACATTCAGTTCAACAGGCTCTTCTCCTGCTGGACTGAGGGGACTCTATCCACCTCGCCGCCTTGTTTTGAAGCAGGGGTCGAATCCAGTATCAGCAGCAACGAATGACAGGTTCCACGATAGCAACATGCAGCTCAGCTTTACTCGTCCAGGCCTGGAATAAGGCTAAATGGTACAAAGTCTAAGAGGTAGCCTTGAGTCACGCGACTGAGATGAAGATCACATCAAAGGGCTTCGGCGGTCTGGCGGTGCACATGGCGACTCGTTCAAACGCCTGCAGTGTAAGGCCCCGATCAGCAAATGGCAATTCGACAAGTCGGGATGGCAAGACCCGTGAGAGAATGCAAAACAGGAGACCACTCACGCGTTGTTCTCGCTGCCTCAAACTCTGGCCTCGAACGGTGGCCTGGGTACAATTCCCATCCATATTCACGCGTGAGACCGCCAAAAGACTATGATGCATCCCTTCTGTGAGTCTGAGAAGTTACCGGGGCCTCGAACGCAAAGAGAGCCTTGACGGCCTCGCTTCGCCGAGTTGAGGGTTTCCCTGAATGTTGCTGGCTGCCCTTGAATCACCAATCACGACGCGAGGCGGTGCCGTCCAATTACCGTGTGAGGAGTGGCCTAGATCAGGGGGCTGCCCTGTGAAGCATGGCCACCGACGTTGCTGAGCAAGGTAAGCTGCCAGTGAGGGAGCGAAACCGCGCTCGAAGCTACTGCAGAGTTTGATGGCGTGCATAATCTAGACCCAATTTGACGGGACGGACTTGTACGTGAAGATGACTTTGTGCCTGACTATCGATGTGACCAGGGCTTTATTGCTCTGGAGCCAGACCAACGGTTGCAGTAGGGGAAATAAAGCGAATTGATCCCGGCTTCGGTAAAACTTAATGTTCCGAATTGCCCAGTGACTACTTCCTCGGCCAGGCATAGCACTGTCCTGAGGGGCAGACAGGCCCCAGGCAGAAAGTTCAAGGACGAATTTTCGTCGAGTCATCAGTAGGCTCGGAATCAAGTGGAAATCCTCACGGACTTCCACGCGCGTTGGGATATAGCTGGTGAGCATGCCAGCAACATCCTTTGGAGCAAACCCCACCGTATGGCGGGGCTGTTGATAAGGATACCGGAAATCGTTGATTCGTTGAGAGCGATTTTTCACCAGATCTGTGTCATCAGGATTACACAGACTATCGTACAAATGTTCAGTCGTATCAGGATTCCTTCCGGCGAAACCAGGCGCCATTCATTGCTATCAATTTGTAGAGGCCGGATAGTCATAGCAAGATAGGTAGAAATGGCCATGGCGAGACGTGAGGACGGCTGGTACAGAAAGTCGGCGGAGCAAGCTTTGGGCGAACCGAGTCCGGCATTGCCAGAGCAATTTGCCACGCTTGGAACTTGACCGGGCCACCCGTCAGCGTGGAGAAATGGTTATTGCTGGGGAGATTTCAACATGCCCGATGGGATCCCAATCCCATCCTGCTTCATTACTCGTCCGGCCGGTTGATTTAATTTAACCATCGTAGGAGTGCTTCCACCAACAGGCGTCGATCGACGGGTTTGGCAATGTAGTCGTTCATCCCTTCGGCCAAGTACGTCTCTTCGTCGCCTTTCAAGGCATTCGCGGTCATGGCGATAATGGGAATGTTGGAACCAAGGTCTCGAATCTGTCTCGTAGCACTCACGCCATCCAGGACGGGCATGCTGATATCCATGAGGATTAAATTATAGGCCAATGGCTTTTGCTTGATGAGCCGCACGCCCTCGGCGCCGTCGCCAGCAATATCGACTCTCTCAAAGCCGAAGCCTCGCAAAAGCCTGACCATGATGGTCTGGTTGATGACATTGTCTTCGATAAGGAGCAGTTGTTTGTCCCGGGCGACTTCTTTAAAATCCGTGGCCGGTTGGGTCACGGTAATGGGGTTCGAGTTCGAATGCTCCAACTTACCGATCTTCATGGTGAAATAGAAGACGCTACCCTGCCTCTCGGGATTGGGGCGATATCCGATGACCCCGCCCATCAGCTCGGCTAAGCTCTTGCAAATCGACAGGCCGAGACCGGTGCCTTTGTATCTTTTTGTCACAAAGTTGTCCAGCTGGGTAAACGGGGTAAACAGGGCGCTGACGGATTCCGGGGGCACCCCGATGCCCGTGTCAATCACCTCGGTCCGGATATTGTAGGACACTTCATCTTCATAGGTCAAGATCGTGTTGACCCGGACGTATCCCTGTTCGGTAAATTTGATCGCGTTCGAGACCAGGTTTTGAAGAACTTGGCGGTACCGCAATGGATCGCCTTGAGCAAATCGCGGCAGGCGTGGATCGAGCTCCATTTCCAACCGCAGGGGCGTTTTGGATCCAATCTTGAAACACCGCCGCACCGCGGCGACGATGTCGGCGACGGATATGACATCCTTGGTAATGGAGAAGGAGCCGGACGTCAGCTTGGAATAGTCCAGTATGTCGTTGATCACCTGAAGGAGGATGGATCCTGATTCCTCAATGATTCCGGCCAGCTCTTTCTGCTCGTTGGTGAGTCCGGTGTCGATCAGCAGCGACAAGGCTGACAACATGCCATGCATCGGGGTGCGAATTTCGTGACTCATGTTGGCCAGGAAGTCGGATTTCATCTTGGACGCATCTTCGTACGCGGCGATTAAACGGGCCTCTCCTGCTTTACGCTCGGTGAGGTCTCTTGTCACTTTGCTGAATCCGGTTAAAACACCACGGTGGTAGATTGGGGAGATGACGACGTTGGCCCAAAATCGAGAACCGTCTTTCCGGAGGCGCCATCCTTCATCCTCGACCTTGCCATCGCGCACCGCCAATTCCAGTTCTTTCTCGGGCTTCTTAGCTCTCTTGTCTTCCTCGCCGTAGAACTGCGAGAAATGCTGTCCGATGATCTCCTCACTGGAGTACTGCTTGAGCAACGCGGCCCCCGTATTCCACGTGGTGATGTGGCCTTGTGTGTCCAACATGAATATCGCGTAATCCTTCACCGTGCTCACCAGTATGCGATAGGTCTCGGCCGAAGAGAGTTGTTGTTTGAGAGCCTCTTGTTTCAAGTGCTCCTCGGTGATGTCATGCACCTCCAGCACAACGTAAAGAAGTTCCTCCCCTTCAAAAATTGGAACGGTTTGAATCTGCCGGTATTTCCCATCCGAGGCCGCAATCGCCGGCGATCTCAGAACATTCTTCGCGGCCAGAGCGCGCTGGATTGTGTCTCGAATGACATTGGAGCCGGCGCCCTCGGTTCTGGCCCCTAAAACTTCAAACACATTCTGCCCTCGACAATCGTCGGCCGATTCTGTCAACAGGGAAAGATACGACGCCGAGATTTCCACGATCCGGAGAGTGGGATCCAGCACGATGGTGGGAATGGGCGACAGAGCGAAAATGCGGTCCATGGCACCTGACGCCCCACGAGTAAAGGGTGGATGGCACACACAGACACGGACAGGAACGGCCAGATGAGCCGGGGTGAGACCCAACGGACAGCTAGGCCTGTGTCGGTCGCAACGAGACTACCGCGACCATCGGCTATGAATCGAGTCAGAGTCTTCATGCGCACAGGAGAGTCAATTCCGGGATCGACATGGTAGATAGCCAAGACGACGATGAAAGGACGACGGTGCAGTTTGCTTACCGGAGGAGGGAGGACGGCAAAAGATAGGGCACAACGCCGCCGCCCCAAATTTGGGATTCCATGGAGCTTCTTGCAGCAGGAGATGGTCTCTATTCCAGGTTCAGGAGGGCGCTGTTCAGGCTGAAGGTGGACGTCGTGGGAATGAGAAGGGATCAGATTGAACCTTGATGGAGGTTGAACTTTTTCGCCCAGTGTTGTGACGTACGAGGCAACCTAAGAGTCGGGGTCGAGGGGAGAGAGGTGTGAGAAAGCGAATTTGGTCCGGACATCCACGTGGAAGCAAAGCAACGACCGATGACGAGTGCGCCTGTAGAGGTTGCCCAAGATGATTGCTGGCGAGTTATGGGAAAGGGTACTAATTAAGACAGGGGCTCTTTGTCCGTGTTTTGGAGGAGGGGAGATCACGCCACTGTGAGGCTCCCGCCGCCATCTCTGGCTGGCAGCGTCTGGGGTGGGTTTGGAGGAGAACGTCAGAGGGCGTTGGAGGGACTCGCTTAGAACGCCTGCCGCGTGTCTGTTCTGTCATTGCCAGAGTCCCTGATGCCCTGACGTGAGTGGCGCTCTTTGCCAAGCTGTGTGGGCGCCACATCTCAAGGCTGGTCTCTGCACAGGACGGAGGGGAAGAATCAGGATCCAGTTCCCGGCATCTCCCGCGGCCAGGACTGGCCACGCAGCGTTCAAACTAATAATTACTGACACCTCCCAGAGCCTCTATAGGCTGGGGGTTGCATAACTAGCCCCAGGTATCTTCTGCGTAATATGTATGTGGTGGCGAGTGTCAGAGCAGGAAAGACTGAGAGTCATTGTCCCGGTTAGGAAGACGGCTGCCCTATTCCGCTCTCTCCCTCTGGCAGCGCAGTGGCAGCAATCTGCTCCTCCGCCTTGGACCAACTCCGGAACGCCTTTTTTGTTGCGCTATGGAATCATTTCCTCCGTGACAAGAACTGTACATAGATCATTCTGTAAATAGTAGACCCCACAAGTGAAGAGTTAAGTGTGGTGTCAGGCAGCCAGGTAGGTAGGACGGTCCGGCCCTAATGACAGGCAAACACCAAGTTCCTCTGACAGGCAGACACCAAGTCCTCCCAGAGGCTGGCACCAGGTCCTCTCAGGCTGGTACTAGGTCCTCTCACAGGCTGGCACCAGGTCCTCTCAGGCTGGCACCAGATCCTCTCACAGGCTCAATCGGTCCAGACTCCTGACCCGCTTGCCTGCACCTCCGGTGACCAGACCGAGCTTATAGAAGGTCTCTTCGCCGCCCGGGCTCCGGCCGCCGATATACCATTTCTCGGGGCCGAGTGCGTCCATGAATCCCGCGGACGAGTTTGAGCTGTCGCTTCCTCTCCGTGGCCTTCCTCTTGTCATCGGTGTCGACGGACCAGGTGGCGACATGGACAGATTAGGGTTTGCGGGTGTCGTGTGGGCATGCACGCCACCATTCGACGTCGTGGCCGGCGATTTCGAGAGCGGTGGTGCATAACGATGTGTCGATGGATTGGTCGAGAAGGGTAGCGGTGGTGTATTCGTGGTTTTTGACGGAGACGCCAGACCCGCGGCTTGAGACTGTTGCTCCGTGCTCGATCGTGTGGTAATCGTTCGGGCGGCCGTGGATGATGAGGTCACCGTCGCCGTTGTCGTCGAGACATGGGCCGCGGCGACGAGACTGCCGGGCGACACGACGGTTGAAGATGTCGGACTGCCTTTGGCCTGAAACGCAGGACTGCTGTGGGCGCGGAAGGCCGAGAAGAAGTTGGCGAAGAATGGTCGGTTGGTGGGCATGGCGGCGACGGGTGGCGAAGACGTTGTCCGCAGGAGGTGCTCTTCACCAGGTGGCCCTTTTTTATTTATACGGACGGTCCGATCAGATGGTATCTTCCCGCCGTCTTCCGTCTGTGCCCTGCTGTTTTTCTGGATCTCCGCAAAACGGGCGTGCGGTGGTCGGGGAGTGTGGGTGGGTGATCAAATCAACAGGCACCGATAGCCGACGGCTCTGGATCCCTGCTGGGCCTCTTTGATAGCGCTGGAGATGGAAGTCGTACTCAGCAACGTGCAGGCTGCTGCTCTCTTAGGCTGCTGGAGTAATAATAGACTGGTTTCGCCAGGAATGCCGCGTCACCGTCGTCCGGAGAAGAGCCAGGACATTGAAGGTGACTCCTAATAGCGTCGAATGTGTCCAGAAGGGGAGCCGAGTGGGAGAGGATATGGGTCGGAGGAATGGTCAAGCTGGTCTTGGGAGCAGCCGGCAGGACCTGATGTGAGATATAATGGCCGCCGCATCGACTACATCGACGATTACGCTTTGGTTGAGGAACAAATCGGGAGTTCTGAAGCGAGCGATCTTTTGCGCTCTTCCCCGGGCCCCTTAGCCCGAGGCAAGACCGCGGCCACTCATCGCCCCAATCAAAGCCATGACATTTCTCAGGCCGAAGCTAGCCGCGCCCCGGCATCTATCGGAGGAGTCATGAAGAACCTGGGTCGCTGGACGCCGGTGAGGCTGAGAGGGACCAAGATTGCAGCGGAGACGTCAGGGATGGCATTCGTGATCATTGTCCTGCCCAACGCCTCCTGACCGAGGACTCTGGGGAGTGGCATACTGCTCATCACACCTTGCCCATATAAACCAACAAACTTCTCGGATCGATGACCGATCCCAGGGCGCCGCATAGACGAAGCCAACCGGTGCAGCGTTGCTCCCATGCCCTTCAATCTTGAGCGAGCGAGCGAACATCGTGACAAAGACATTTCTCATGTACAAACCTACTCTTCTTCTTGATTCGCAAACTCGAGTATCTGTGGGAATGTTAGCTCATGGTGCGTTGGCAGAGCAATTCATTCTTGCGAACCAGATTGTTCCAACCGCTACCGCACGAGGTCACTGGGCTCGGTCCCATGTTCTCGAATCCGAATGCGGTGTAGAAAGAGACCAGATGGTCATGAGCAAGCAGAGCTATCCGGTCTGCACATTTCGCGTCCTGGAGTCGTTGAATGTACGACTTGAGTAGAATGGAGCCTAGCCCTAGCCTCTGATAGTCCTTGGCCACGGCTAGGGAATGGATGCAGACCGTGCTTCCCATGTCCTGATGACCCAATGGTTCATGCTCCCCAGGCCCAGGGAGCGACGACCGGCGCGATCTCCAGTGAGGGGGGACCGCCATGCTGGCCTCGGTCACACAGGGCGCCGGCGTGCGAGTGGCAACAATGTGAGCGACGAGTCTGCGCACGGGAGCGGACTGCATTTTCTCCGCTTCTGCTTTGGTGGGCTGGGAAAACAGCCCCAGGCTCAGCTCCGGGCATCTCGTCAAGCGGTATTGAAACTAGTGTGCGCGTCAGTCACAGTCCAACGAGCAACCAGAGCATCCGCCGAGCACCCCCTGGTAGCAGAGTATGTGGTTGCACGGTGGGAGCCATTCCGGCGCCCGGTGGAGGACATGACGGTGACTTTTGAGTCTCACGGCCCAACGACTGGGTCCGGTCATTGATCGTGATGGTCGTAGTTGTCATATCCAAGGGACAGACTCGCCCAGCGGGCATGCGGTCAGAAGACAAAGAAATGAAAGCATGATTACCTTTTCACGACTGGCGCGCTCCTCCTCGGGAAACACCTCTTCCTCTAGCCGGGCACAGTCGTCAACATTCGAGACGGACAGGACCTGGTTTTCAGGATGAAGATGATCCCACTTGTGTGCAGAATTGCGCCTGCGCATCCCCAGCCGGCCGGCGAGCATGCCCAGGAGTGGGTGGTGGGCCATGGCATCGTGGTCATCCTCGGATTCGTCATCCTCATCGACGTCGGCGAGGTTGTTGCTAAACCGTTGCAATTGCAGACTGTCGGCCGGCGACTTTTTTTCGGCGTCGGCATCCTGCATCTCTACGTCGTCATGGTCGACCTGGACAAACTGCTCGTCTTCTTTGCGAGGTTGATCCGGGGCGGCGTTGTCAGCCGCCAGGTTTGGAGGCTTTTCGAGCTCTTGGGTGTCGCCGTGTGATTGGCCGGCAGCCTGCAGAACTGGAGGCATGGCCAACAGGGAGCGCACAACACTGGAATTTGAGCGACACGGTCGGTGGGCGCAATCAAGGGCGGTTGACAAAAGACTATGGACAGATTCTGCGCCAAGTCGAAGTAATGGCCTCCTTCTAAAGCGCTCCTCCGCTAGACGCTGCCCGACCAAGGCCAGCACGGGAAAAGTCAAATCAAACAGAAATTTCGGAACAGATCTTCAGCACTGCCGCACTCTCCCCGATTCCTCGACACCGCCGCCACTTTGCTTTCAAGCGAGAGTGGACGCGACGACGGAAGAGTTGTGCGCACAAATCATGTGTCAGCGAGGAGAGGAAAATAAAAACTGCCTGCACCAAGTCTGTCTCGTGTGCAAATACCGATTGCGGCAGCGATGAGAAGTCCGCGATCTGACTGACAGCGCTCCGGGTTTCCCAGACTACGTCAGCCGTCGTTGGATCTGCAGGCACCTGAGACTTTGGAGGCGTTCCTACTGTCGCCGTGGACCAGGCATTCTCCCGGAAAGACGGAATGAATACAGCAATGCTTCTGTGGGTTGATAGATAACCGAACCAGCCATTACTGACTGCCCATGTGACAACATCCTGTTTGTTTTGTTCCTTTACCTGCCCCCCTTGGCCGCCACTTTCCAATGTGTCCGTGCCGAGCAGATTCGGCCCAAGGCAGCAACGGAAAGCCTAGACCTGTTGAGACCGCTGTCCTGCTTCCGTGGGCAATAGAAGCCAACCTGGTACGTTCGAGGTATGCAGGAACCAAGTCCCAGGGCGAGATGAGGAGCAGAAGAACGAACCTTGCAGACAACCCATTCGACGCGGTCCTGTGGCCTAGTAGTTATGCTTAAATCTAGATGGCGGAAGATCCGTCGGGGCTCCGAGGCTCCCACCAACTGGCGTCATCTGCACCGTTGTTTGGCCGAAGCCAGCCATTTCGTTCCATCATCATCCATGATCACAAATCAGCCCTTCAACCTCCGGTCTTGATCTTTCGATCCTTTGGATCTCCCCATTCGACTCGGTCCTGCGAGGTCGTTCAGTACGTTTACCATTCTCGATCTTCATAGCCTGGCGACATGTAGGTGTTTGACCGTGGATGCCGGTGAGAACGACACTGACTCAGGCAGGCGCATTTCCGTGACCGTGGTTGCTTCTGATGTCGCGCTTTCATCTGACTTCATCAGCCTCGATGTGCCGGCGGATATGAGCATCAACGACATCAAAGCTCTGGTGGAAGCCGAGACCAACGTGCCGCCCACCTCGCAACATTTTCTGCAAAACGGCCGGCCGATTACGGACAACGCGAAAACACTGGCCGAGTTGAATATCCATGAAGGCGACGTTCTGCCCATGGCGGTTCAGACCTTGCGGGAGGCCGCCCGACGGAGGCGGAGTCCTCAAGGCGAGTCCAGCAGCCAAGCGCCTCAACGACTCGCGGGGGGGCCGGATCCTGAGCGTGTCAGACTACATATCCTCGGTGATGCGACGATGATGGAAGAGTGCCGGAGACAGGACCCTGAGCTGGCAGAGGCCGCCAGCAGTCATGACACGTTTCATAACCTGTGGAATGAGAGACAGCGGCGGCTGGAAGAGCAGCAACAGGAAAAAGAGGAACAAATAGCCGCGCTCGAGGCCGACCCTTTCAATGTCGACGCGCAAACCAAAATCGAGGAAATGATTCGGCAGGAGCGCGTTCAGGAGAATCTGCAAAAAGCGATGGAGGAGAACCCAGAGTGTAGGTGGTCAACCCCCCAAACGCCCGCTTGCGGCTGATTCGTGTTAGCGTTCGGTCGGGTCACGATGCTCTACATCGATGTCACCGTGAATAACGTTCCGATCAAGGCATTTGTCGATTCCGGAGCCCAAACAACCATCATGTCCCCAGAAGCGGCGGAACGGTGCGGTATTCTCCGCCTGATCGATAAACGCTACGGAGGCATTGCACGAGGCGTGGGGACGGCTCAGATCCTGGGCCGAGTACACTCGGCGGATATCCAAATCGGACAGTACAGCCTCGCCAGCAGTTTCACCGTCATGGAGGGCAAGGACGTGGATTTGCTTCTGGGCCTGGACATGCTCAAACGGCACCAGATGTCTATCGACTTGAAGAAGAACTGCTTGCGGGTCCAAGATGACGAGATTCCGTTCCTGCCGGAGAGTGAAATCCCCAAGATGATGGAGGAGATCCTCGAGAAAGAACCCAAAGTCGAAGGGCCGGGTGGCACCACGATCGGCACGACCACTGGGACGGTCGAAGCTCCTCATTCTTCCTCGGCTGGTGCGCCCACTGCTGTGCCATCCCGCGGCACTCCAGCAGCGAACATGCCAGGCCTCCAAAACCCAGCTTCGTCACACGCGGCGTTTGGCCAAGCGCAACCGATTACAGCACAGTCCATTGCCCAGATTACCGAGCTAGGCTTTACGCGGGAGGAGGCGATCGCGGCATTGCGACAGGTCAATGGCAACGTGGAACTAGCAATCGGCCTCCTGCTGTAACGTGGAGGGGTCCTTTGGGAATCAGCGAGGCGTCTTCGGGCTGTAAAAGAACGTTCTGGCGCCCGATGTCCTGCGTTTAGACGCCAAGGAAGGGTGGTTGGTTTTGTATGACACGGGTCAGACATGAGTTGATTGCATCTATAGTTAGACAAGAACATCCCTGGTCGCGACTATAAATGCGATCCAGGACCACGAATCCACTGCCATGCATTGTACTTTTGCCTTGGCTGCCTAAAAAATGACTGGCCTGCCCATTTGCTCCGCGAGAGATCCGGACCTGTGAGCCCTTGCACCTTGCCAAGGCCCAGATCCCGCTTGCGCCTCTGAACTTGGGCTGCGCATCAGGTACCGTGTTATTGTGAGCTACAAGACTTGTGATCTCGGGCTATTTGACCCTCAATCTCTCATAATCCGATCCCACCGGCCTTCCTTCGGCAGTCTCCAAAGGATAGAAGGAACGAAATGAATAGGCAAGGTAGGCGCCTCTTTTCTTTGCTCCCATTTTATCCCGACGGTCGCAGCGCAAAGCTTCCAGACAGATTGGCCCATCCATTCTACCGGACGGTAAATTTCAGAGGATCAAGAGTCAGGCAGAATCTTTGTTGAAGAGAGGGCTTGGGTACACAACAACTCCGCCTGGATCGGCTCACATTCTCTTCGCCTGTGGTGATGCTCTACCGCTGGAGATGCCGTGCAGAGGTTGGCACCATGCGGACGGGGGGGGACCGCAAATATTCAGCCATGAACATGGGATTCGAATTCTTTTGCAGCGACCCGACTGGGTCGAAGATACGGGGGAGGAGGACATCCCCGTGGCGCAACCTGTGTCGTCAACATGGCTTGTGGTCGCCCTGTTCGAATCGACAACTTTCCCTGTGGGATGATGTGACGAAACATATTGTCGCCCAAGGCACGCTGCAGATTTCTCCGTCGGCCTTGAAAGGCTCAACAAATTGCCAATCAGTCTCGATAAGGCAAGCTTTGGTGATACCGGCATCGACGAACCATCTCCGTTCAACGCGCAGACCATCCCTCGCGACCAGCTGAGCAAACCAAAGTGCTCCTGCTTGACATCTATGACGGCCAAGGGAATAATTTGTCAAAAACTAAAGAGACACATTTATGAAGGTCTGGATATCGACGGTAGGGACGGTCTCACGATCCCAAGGTCAAACGCGAACGTTCTCGCAGCAGAAGCGCCTGCTGAACATCACAAGTTGGAGTCGCTATCGAAGCAAAACCGGGTGGGATTGGGTGGCCGACGTTTGGCGAGCTCGCTGCATACGTTATCATCCCGTCCAAAACTGAGCAGACCTCTATGCCCTGCGACATTCGAAGGCAATGGTTTGAAATGGCATCATTCATGGTACCGCGTCGCTTGCTGACAGCAACCAATTCGTTTCGATTGGGTCGGGCTGAAATTTGACCTGGAGCGCCGTCTGCGAAGATTACCTGTCTCTGAGAGAGTGCAAGGGCATTGGACTTGGGCTAACCATGGCTATGGAATAGGACAGGTCCGTCCACTTCAAAATGTGACAGGTCTCGGGCAAAATAATCAGTCCCGAGCGACAACCAATGGTCGGATGTTGGGAAATAAACCGAGTATGTTACCATCATTTTGCGTCGTTCTTGCATCTGACCCTCAATTTAGACAGTTGGAGCCAAGCCGGCCTGCAGGGAGGACAGAATAGCGCCCAGCAAAATCGGGACTCGGTGCCACCTGAGAACTGGGCTCAAGCCATGAGTTCACGACCCAACCCACAGCTTGATCTGTCAGCTTCATCGTATGTATTCATTTATCGGTACCGTCCGCGCGGTTAACGTGGTTGCACGCGACAGATTTCCCAGTCTCAACAATAGCGGCCTTCAATCTCAAACACACAACATGGGCTCGAGTGCGTGGCAGACCGGACCCCCACAATCGGAACAAGCACAACGACAACAAATTCCGGGCTCTCGTTCGCAGATCCCTTCGAGAGCACAACCGCCCACTTCTGGCCGGGATGGTTTTTATCCGACCGACACTTACTCCAGAAACGCCCCCATGGAATTCTCATCCGAGCAGACCTCACAATCGACGAGGACGAGCAATTTGGCACCGAATGGACCTCCTGGCCTTGTGCAACGTCAATCAAATCAGCTGGCGGATAGTATCTCGGGAGATCCTGGTCGGGTAACATCACCTGCCGGGCAGATTCAAAACTGTAAGGGGTGTTGTTGTTCTTGTTCTGCTAGCTCCGCTGACACGATTGCGAAGCTCGGTCTCCAATATCACAAGGCTTGAACGCGGCCGTGGGCCAAGATCGACCGGTGAGTGAGAGCATGGCACAATCAGCAAATGAACAACGCAGACCACACACACAGTCTCCGCGGACGTCACAGGCCATGTCGCATTCCCGAGACGCATTTGGCGATCCAACGGCGCAAGTCGGGCCAGAACAGCCGTCCGTGGACTCGATATTAGCAGGCATGTCGGAGAAGGATAAGTGGGGGATGAAAGGTTACATTGCAGAACAAGAAAACGCAAGCCCGGCGATGCGCACTCTCATGAGGGGCGTCGACCTTTCAACTTTGGGCATCAATATCTCATCTCCAGATCCCCTACTTCCAACATACACCGGTCCGTGGGGTGAACCGAATTCCCAGCCACTTCGGCCGCTGGACTCCGAGTACAACATACCTGAATGCTACACGGTGAAAAAAGTGGCGCCGCTCGCGACGCGGATCACCGGCTTCATGGACGAAACTTTGTTCTACATCTTCTACACGATGCCGCGGGACTACACGCAAATGCTGGTGGCCCAGGAACTGGTGGCCCGGAAATGGCGCTATCACATGCGGGAGAAGCTGTGGCTCACACGAGACGAAGCATCACCCAGCCCGGTCCTGTTGGACGACAAGGTCAGCGAACAAGGCTATTACATCTGGTGGGATACGAAGCTGTGGAAGAAGGTCCGCCGGCTTTATACGCTGAGGTATGAAGATCTGGAGGAGCAGCCGAGTATGGGGAACCGGACGATGCATGCTCCGGGCATGGGCGTCGGTGTGGGCGTTCCTGGTGTGGGCGTCGGTGTCGCTATGGGCGTCAACGGTGGTGTTGGTGTGGGAGGGTTTAACGCTGTTCCAGGATTAGAACGAATGGCCGCAAGCGGGAGGGGGTTTTAAGGAGCCTTGGAAGGCCGCTGGTCCTGCGAGGTGGACAGCAAGCCCAAGCTGGTTGTATTGTGACAGATATATGGGAATGGCAGGTTGGCTTTGCTGACCAGGTTGACTGGCCGGTGTGCCGTCTTTATTGAGCAGAGCAAGGAAGGATCCGGTATACAGTATGCTCACCGCCGGGCTGCGGGTCTCTCTGGGCAAAATGGCATGTTGACCGTGAATTGTTCGTGCTGCGCCCGATTGTTGTGCCACTACAGTGCTATCCTGAGGCTGGAGATAAATGAGTGTCTTGAAGAGATTGTCGAAGTCGGAGGTGAGTGTGAGACCGATGGCATCATGCTAATTTGATTTCATTCTTTACGCGCGTCTGTACTTTCCAGACCATTGAGTAAATGAAAAATAGAGAGCAGATGGAACGACCTGCTAGGTCATAGATTGAGATCTACGATCATGCCAAAGGGGGGGAGAGAGTTGTTCCAGGCCGAAGTCTAGGAAGGGAACTGTAAATTATAGATGTCAGTAGCTGCCGTTCTCGTAAGGGAGAGGACAGGTGTGAGAATGTTTGGTACAAGATCAGGCGAAAGATGAAAAATGAATACACAAACTTAAGCATTAGGTTCCGTGTGGGAAACTCTTCATACTTAGCATGGAATTTTGAGTGAAGCTGTTCATCATGTCTTGTCGCGGGGGACAGCTGGAGAAGATGGGAGTGATTGCAATTTGCACTTACTTGAGTATGGTTGATATGAAGGCGGCAGGAGAAAGGAGGTACGGCCTTTAAGAAGCGTTAGATGACGGTTGGAAAGAATATCCGTAGTAGTGCAGTTGAAGAACGGTTTCAGACAATCGAACCAATTCTCTCTTCATTGGTTGTCGAGAATTTGATAGTACTTGACATTGCTCATCCTTGTAGGAGGGAATGCTGGTTGGGCCGGAAGAATGACAGGGCTTACCTAGGAAAGACGACGCATGGCGGCTGCGATCGTTGCTATCGAATGTTACTTACCTGATGGCAGACCCAGACCAAATAGGAGAGACGGAGTGACTTCTAATCGATAGGTGTCAGCGGTTGATATGGGTAAATTCAGTGACAATAGGAGGCAACAACGGCAGCAATATCAGAAAGTCCGTTTGGCTTGGACAGGTAAAGTCACCATGGGGTTTTAATCGTCGTATGATAGGGGCGACACGAAAGTTCATCTTATTATGTTTGGTGCGAGAGCCTCATGCTCAATTCAAAGAAAGTGACATGCTCACCTCAAGGTAGTCATCGCCGTTATCATGATTGTTGCGAGGCCGCGGCCGATAGGTGGTGGATTTGAAGTTCAGGAAAAATTCGTTGGAAGTCGAAAAGACCTGGGTCAAATGCCAAGGCGCTGGTCTGGCAAATCACCTCCCACCGCGCGGTCCGTTGGTCACCACTGGAGCCCTGGCCTTTGCAACTATATATTTCACACTGGCGCTCGGGCGCCGGCGCCATGAGCCTCGACTTGGAGTCCGTCTTCCAGCCTGACCACAGATAGTGTTTGTCTGCAAAGATGTCGGACAAAGAGTTTGGCGGTATACCACTCCAGCATCTATCCTGCAAGAACAGAAATGCTAATGATGGTGAAACAGGCAGCGACGATTTATCGTTACCGAAAGGTGAGCAATGCCATTTCATTCTCGTTCATCAATGCGCTGACTGTCTCTCTTCCCCAGCGACGGTGCAAAAAATCATCTCTGAAATCCTGCCTCAACTCTCACACGCGAGCGGGGCGGCTTCGATGTCAAAAGATGCGGCGCCCAAGGACTTCGACATGACATTCACCCGGCCCGCGCGCGACCTGTTGATCTCGTGTTCGCTCGAGTTTCTGCGCATGCTGTCGTCTGAGTCCAACGACATCTCGGAACGCGAGTCCAAGAAGACGATCAGCGTGGAGCATGTCGAGCAGGCACTGACCGATCTGGGGTTCGGCAGCTACATCGAAGGGTGCAGGAGCGTGGTCGGGGAGTGGCAGGAAGTGCAGAAGAAGCGAGTGGGAAGGGGAGAGAAGATGCGGAATTTTGGCGGCATGGATAAGATGGGAGAGGAGGAGTTGAGGAGGATGCAGGAGGCGTTGCTGGGAGAGGCCCGGGGCCGGATGGAAGGGCACGTCGCTGGCGGCGCTTCCGGCGATGGCGACGGTGCACCTGCGCCATTATGAGGACAATGTGCGTACGACACTACCTAATGAACGATATCACATACCGGCGTTCGGATACATGAGGTCGGCTCTTAAGCCTGCGGCGAAGTCTCATGGCGGCGGACAGGAGAAGAGAGAACATGTTACACATCGAAGATCCAGGATCACGGACCGAAAGCGCAAAGGGAGGTGTGTGACGAATGACACCAGAAGGAAGGAGGCAAGGCTATTCTCGCGCCGCATTTGAGCAGCGGGATTGCCTACAAGTTCGCCATGGGCTCCAGCAAGCGTCCCGTTAGCGGATGAGGAAATCGTGCAAGTATGCAAGGTGTGAAATGGAAAGACAGGATCACTCGAAAATTGCAACGTTGGTCGCAGCAGCTTCCAGGAGGGAGAACCTGAGGAATCAAGAGACCTTCAGAACTATCATCACCTTCCAAACGAGGCAACCTCAATCCCAATCGTCGTGACTGAGCTTTAATCTTCCAAAATTGGTGCGGATCACCTCATCGCCCTTTCATTTCCATCATCTTCCTATACCTTGCATTCATGTACCTATTCACCCTTCCCAAATGCAGCATCGCATCACCGGCATCGCGCAGATGGACAATATTGCTGCCATCGAGATCTCTTTTCACCGGAGTGTTCCCCGTGCCATCGTCGACAATGATATTCCACTCGGCCACCGTCGCGCCGTCGCCGCTCATGTTCTGTGCAGTTAGACTGCTGTTGGTGAGACTGCCCCAGATATTCAGCGTCGCATAACGTGCCGTGTACAAAACCTGATCGCTCGGGACTTGAGTGACAGTGGCGTTTGACTCGACGGGCACGATGGAGAGAATCTCGGTGCTGTTGTACGGGTTCGAGATGTGGAGCTGTGGGTTTGATGACACGGTCAAGACGCCGGCGTTGCCAGACGAGGCGGACAGGGTGTCATTGTGGAATGTCATGCTGTAGTTGAATGGGGGAGCTTGGGCCCAGTCAAAGCTGAACGCAACAACTCGGTAGCCAAGTGGTAATGACACGGTGATGCTGCTGGTGCGATTGGCATATTGGGGTTGCCATTTTGTGCTCGACGCGCCATCGACCGCCGCGAATGGGAACTGCCCTGGCAGGAACGGATCTGTGGACGTGACTTTCTGACACTGCGCGATGTTGTTGGGCGTGGTCTTGTTGAGGCCGATTTGCCGGTTCGGGACCACAATCGAGCTGTTAGGGGCCAGTGAGTACGTGGTAATGTCAGCGCCTCCGCGGCCGATGACAACGGGAATAGGAGTCGTGGCATACGTCGAATTCGGGCGGGCGCCTTCGGCGGGAGCGAGAGCGCCATTGCGCGAGAGGATGGTGTGCGTTTGGTTGGAGAAGGCAGAGATCGGCCAGCCATGCCAGTGGAAGGTCCGATAGCGGATCTGAGGAATCTGAGGAGGTAGGCTGGGATTGATGTGAAGATTCCAGTCCGGAAGCAGCCGAAGTCCCAAGTAGCCGAAGAGGACGACCTGGTTGGCGCCACCGTGGCCCGTCAGGAAAGGATATGCCGGGTGTGTCCCCCCATTGTCTTGGTAATTGTCCAGAAGTTGTTCGCTGAACTGGAACCACGGCGCCCGCGTGTACGGGTGCTCGGAATTATGTTGGTAGGTATAACTGGAGCAGCCGGACGGCGAGACTTGGTTGGCGACGATGGAGAAAATGGCATATGTCATGCCCGGTCCGTCCACAGACTGCTTCGAGGCATAATAGTCGAGGTCGGAAAGGGAATCTTGGGCCGTGTAATTCTGTCCCGTGTAGCTGAGCGGGTAGGTATTGAGGATGACGTCTGCCTGCTTGACGCTCACACTGCCGTTCATGCCGATATACTCGAGGACAACATTGGCGTCTGCATCGTGGCCGATCTGAACGTTTTGTGCTTGCGTGGTCCAGGTCGAGTTTGGCTGTCGGTCGAACAGGGAACGGAATGTATTGGCATTGGAAAGATGGTTGGAAATCAGGGCCATGGTGAAGCCGCCGTCGTTGACGTGGTTAGCGTACTCATCCGGGTCCGTCATGTTGGTGAGAGACCATCGCGACCCGTTCTTTTGCAGGATATCGGAGTAGAACGAGGCCACAGAATCGTATACCGGAAACAGATCACTCTCAAAGTACTCCGTATCTCCCGACGTGATCCAGTAGTTGGTGAACTCTTGGCCAATGTCGCCATTAATGTGGTATTCGTAGTCAAAGCAGGGTCCCGTCGCAGTGCAGTTGCCAAAACGCCCACTGGTCCATGGAAAGACAGCCGCATTCGAGGAAAAGTCGGTGTGATTCTTCGACGATGCGGAGGCGGTCAGAGTATTTGCCAACGCCTGCTGGTACCGGGCAACCCGATAACTCGCAATTCCTTTACCCGCAAAAGGAAAGGTGGTGACAAGACCAGGCTGCATCCAAATTTCGGCGTCCCAAAATATCTGACCAGCGTATGAATCGGAACCCAAACCTCCCACGGCAATGCTGTGGCTGTTGATCGAGGCGTTAGCGGCAGTCACGATGGCATTTTCGGAAATCGTGTTCTGAAGCAAGTAAAAGGGATTCGTGACGGCGGTAATTGCCGCTTCCACAATATAAGGATCGTCTGGGAGTGTGCCGTTTTCAGGATACGAAAAGTCATCGACAGAACTGCTCGTGAAGAGACTCGACCACTCTGCAATGTGAGTGTAAAGCGAAGCTCCATAGCCTGCTTCGTACGCTGACAGAGCCGCGTTTCTGGCGACCAGACCCGGTCGTGCATATCCATCGGTGGAGGCAATGCCGACATACTTGACGAAAGACGCAGTCTTCCCCGCCGGAAGGGTGACATTGAGACCCGTCGCAATCGAGGATTCATTATTGCCCACATATGGCCGGTCCCAGTTACCTTGTTGTACCGCTCGCACACGTGCCCCATTGGCGGACAGTTGGGCGTATACAAAGGCCGTGACGTTGTCGATCCCATTTGGTTGAACCGAAGTGAAGATCATCCCGGCATCCACACCTTTCTGGCCAGGCGTGGTCCGTACCGCGCAGTCTCCGTTCAGCACATTGGCAATTGTGACGTTGGTCGTTCTCTCAGAAGTGATGTTGAGGCTGACAAATGCTTGATTTACCTGTAACTTGTGGGCAAAAATCTGGTACGAAACATTGAATGCCCCGTGTCCGGGTGGTGTCCATGTGAACGCCCAGTTCATCAGTCCATTCTTTGTGTCGAGTGTCGAAACAAAGTTGGAGATGGTCGTGCCATCCGTCGACGCGTCGAGCACATCACTGCCGCCCAGGTCGACGACAATACCGCTCCAATGCGGGATACCACTGATGGCGGTGTCCCACCCGTACTGATACAACCACGGAAAATTTGTGCCATTTGTGTTCGGTTGAGAGTCCCAGAACCCGCCGACGGTGGCAAATGTCTGACGGCGGCTGAACAGAGGCCAGCCGTTGATATCGTCTCCGTCGACCGGGCTGTCGACCTCGAAGAATGGTCCCAAAGCCGCGACATTGATGCCATGATACCCATTTGCGACGGAAATTCGTGACTGGTAATGGCCTTGGTCGAGATTGGTCGTGGTGAGCTGCCAATTTGCATTGTCCCAGGTTACGCCAGAAAAACGGGTGGCATAGATTGACGAAGTTTTTGCATTCGCTTCCACCCCGAAACCAGCGTTTTGTGCCAGAGAAGACGAAGCCCAAAGGCTAGCAAGAAAGATGCCATCCAGCGAAAGGGCATCCAGGCCTTTCAGCTGGAACTGGCTTAGCCTCTTGTTCTAACTGAGGTTCAAAATCATCACGGCTTACCTTGAGCGGCATATCTGTCGACACCAGGTCCGGCAACGGAGATCAAGCTCAAACTCGACAGCGTACGTGATTGAGATCTAGAAGTCAGCTGATAGTAGGATCCAAACTGGAAGACCGTTGTCCAGGCAACGACAAACACCAGGAAGAGGAGGCAATGGTGGCCTGGGGAAGTCACAGTCTGAGCAAGTCCGAGTAGTCAATTGTCCAGAGTATGCGAGCAAGTTGAGATCTGATGTCGCAATGAGAAGTGGTTGCTGGCTATTAAAGCCGGTAACCGTTCCCCTGCAAGCACCGGCCCGCGTCTTACATAGATCCAATACGCCCACAATTAGTGCTGTCACCATACTTCAGCCCGGGCGATTTCTTTTCGGTAAGCTTGGTTGGTGACCCCAGAGGAGGATGCCTGCGGTGGTAACTCTTGCTCAATAACGACGTCATTGTGTGGAGGAAACGATGTCCACAATGCGGAGGAGGCTGGCCCGCCGCACAGTAGTCAGCGTCAGAGATACCTTGGCAACCAGTCGGCCCTTCTCCAGTTCCATCGTCCCCCCCCCAGCGTGCGACACGCCCTGTGCAGCGTTGCAGCCGAATCTTCAGGCATTCAGCCTGAATAACAACCTCGGACAGCACATTTTTCACGTCCTCAGTCTCGTACTTGCTGGTGCTTCAAGCGACCGCAGTTTCAACTCTTGCCATTAGTCGCCCTTTCGCGGTTGTCAATGAGGCCATTTGGAGCAAATCAAGTTCCCACGCGCCGCAATCGGCGTGTATCAAAGCCCCGCCAGCAAGACGACCCAGTCCAATACATCTGCTGAATGCAGCTGGCGGCGTGGTTTGTTCGTCGTCGGTAGTTATCAATGCACTCCATCCGGCCGAGAGACGCCGCATCTCCAGATTCTCACTTTGAAGGTGTGATGGAGGACCAGTACGGGTGGCTGCCGTCGTGGTCGAGGATAGGTTCCCAGAGGATTCCCGTCCTCTGACAAAAGACCTGCCGTTCATGTCTCGTCATGGCTGTTGGTGTCAATCTCAGTTTCAATTTGCGGTCTGTTCGTGCTTCTCCTCGAACTCTTCTGATAGCTTTCCGACGTGGTGATTGCCTTTTCTCCCACATAGCTCTTGCCATCCCAGGCCGTCTGGCAGAGCGGACATGTTCGTGATCGTTGTATGCGGAAGAAATTTTGCGTGCAAATGTCATGGATCCGACACGGACACGGTCGTTCAGGACATCGCTGACCCTGTTCGATCATTAGCGGTCGTGGTGAGCCCAGTCATGCATAGGTTCGTACCACTGTAATGATCTCTTTACAGGCATGGCAAAACTTGATCTTATGGTTTCCTTGACCCTGTTCCTCTTCATCCTCGCCCGACTCATTGTACATGTCCACCAGCCATCCTTTTAATTCCACCAGAGCCCTGGGGCTGAGGCTGTAGAATCCGCTCCTGCTCTTCTCCAGCCAGCCTTCTTCGAGTAATTTATAGAGCACACTCTCTGCTTCGCGTGCTGTGAGGCTTTGATTGGATTGCGACATTCCATTCTGTGTTTCACGTCGATTGCTCACTCTTCCCAGTTGGACGGCTTCGATCCCACTCAGGCACATTGCTTCACGCTTGCCCTTGTTGTTCTGACCATCAAACATGGCATCGAGGAGTCTCTTCAGATAGGCGATCTCGTCCGCAGAATACGTCGTCGCCAGTTGCGTCAGAGGGTCGCTGGTGGTGTTGACCAAGGCATAGTGGCGTTCGCGGGTTTGCTGATGAAAAGCACTGCGGATCTCCAGATCCAACGGTGAAAGGGCGCGGTTTGCCGTCGAAATATAGCTGTTCAGGTCTTCAACCGTCACCTCACCGGGCTGGACCTCTCGGCCGTCTTGAATGGTCAAAAGTGCGGCGAGAATGGGTTTGGCAGTCTCGAGGGTGAGGACGCTGCGCGCCAGGAATGCCTGGAGAAATGCTCGATTGGTGTCATTGTAACTTTCGATCTCAGTATTAGCCATACTTGCGGAGACACGAGTCGCACATCTGAAATCTCTGGGAATTGATTCCTGGTCTTGGGACAGATAGAAGCCTGCAGCAAGGCGCGTCGCGCGCTGGGTGACCCTGGGTGACCCTGTAGAAGGAAGGTCTGCCGAGGTGCCACCAAAGTTTCAGCTGTGCTCAGCCCGACAGGTGCCCGACACTCGGCAGCGCCAGGTGCCATTTGCAGCTGTCGCACACACGTTCGTGAACTTCTCTCTTGAGTTTCAAAGAGTCTAATATACAGATGTGGAGAATTGAGTTTGCCTAGGTAGCTTAGCGCACAGGTCAAGGCGAACCCTATAAAATGGCTTCCAACCTTGCGGAACACTTCATGTACAAGCGACTCTCCCCACCCGGCCAGAGCTTCGACTTCTCCAGATTCACGCCGCCTCAAAGCTGCCATGTTTCTCCAAAATCATCCGGTGCACTCTCAGCCATTTCCCCGTGGGCCCACGTTATCCACACGTCCCGGAGTACATTGCCCTGTCCTACACGTGGGGCGCGCCGGAGGAGAACACCGCAAACGAAGTCAACCCGCCACTGCGTGGAATCCTCGTCAATGGCAGGCGATTGCTCGTCGGCAGCAACCTCTATGATTGCCTCTTCGAGCTACGGAGGAGGATGTCCTTCCTCCGCCGTAGAAGTGCGTACATCTGGATCGATGCCATCTGCATTGACCAGAGTAACATCCGCGAGAGGGGTCTGCAGATTGGCCTGATGGGCAGTATATACCGCAATGCGAGCAAAGTCAATGTGTGGCTGGGCAAAGCCGACCGGTTGTATCTGCGAGTGGTGAAGCCAATGGTAGCTGGAACGACACAGCTCATCAAAGACTTCAAGGCAGAGTACGGCTCGACGGAGACCGCTGGCACCAACTATGTGGCGCATTGGCAAGCAGAGAAAGACCACACGGAGCGGTTTAGAAAGGATGGCCTTCCAGATCCTGCGGACGCCAGATGGACCCCTTTTTGGCAATTGTTCACCAGGCGCTGGTTCCAGAGAGCATGGGGTAAGTCTGATCTGCGAGAACGGTAAGTGTGACTGACATTGGCATACTCGAAGTCACCCAGGAAGTCGTTTTGGCTCGCCAAGTCATATATTATTGTGGCACTGCTGAGTTCAGCTATGACCAGTTCTACCAATGCGCTGACATATTGTGGTGGGAAATCCGTACCTGGGAGGTATTTGCTCCTGGTATCTCAACGTTCGACTTGAACACGTGCATGCGCAACGCTTTGGTGATCCAGGATCTCTACTCCGAGGACGGGCGTTACAAATTCGATGATAGAGTGATTCTCACTGGCCCTAGCAGACCCAAAACATCTTGGACGCTTTTGGTGAACTCGCTCTATAGCAGCAGGTGGCATCGAGCGACAGACGCAAAGGACAAGATCTATGCGTTACTCGGCTTGGTGAAAACGAAGCCTCGGCTCCTGACACATCAGACGGTGGAAGTCGACTACGAGGCTACCACAGCGTCGGTCTACACCGATGCTGTTCAAAGCGTCATCCTGGACACATCCTGGCTTGCTATTCTAGTTTTGGTGGAAGATCATGGCAAGCGATCCGTTTCTGATCTGCCATCGTACGTTCCAGACTTTTCGGTTTCTGCCGATCAGTTTGGCATTGGATGGTAGGTTTTGGGTGAGGTGCTCGGTATGATGAAAGAGTTGACTCAAGGAGCGCCAGGAGGAGGTGTCCCTTCTTTCTCCGGTGGCGACTTGCTTCAAATCACCGCACTTTGCATAGGGACAGTGACAGTGACTTACGCAAGTGGACCAGTCCAGGATTTGATCAACAGTAGCGACGCAATGGACACGCTAGTTGATATTCTGAGCGAAACAGCCGGCACAAAAGACCAGAGGCTCCAAATGATGTCTCAAGCCCTCGTGCAAGGCGACAAACGAAGCATCGGCCAAGGCCTGAGCCACCCATTCGCAGGCTACGTTCTCATGCAGGTAATCGAGGCCAGCAAGAGCAACAAGGCATGGTCAGAGGGCTCCACCCGCGAGAAGCTGATTCAAGAGTTGATCTCGCGGCTGGATCATCTGGGTGAGTTTGGCGATGTCTCTTCATTAGAGCAGTACCTCGAAGAGTGCATCGATCACCCGAGAGACGCTCCATCCGCAAGCCTTAGAGCACAAGCTGAGCCCTTTTCAAAAATACGCGCCCATCACCACCAAGATCGCTGCATCTTCCGGGCCGAAAGCGGCCATCTGGGAACCTCGCCAGCATCGACGAGGGGGGGAGACACTGCGTGGTTGCTGGCGAATTCACTTTGCTGCTTTGTGTTGAGAAATACGACGATGGATCAGAACAGTGTCCTCGACGGAAAGCTTTCGGAAGCGAGGGATACATACGCATACGTTGGCTGGTCGTATGTGCACGATTTACGAGATTTGGCCAGGGATCACGCGAATCCCGAGAGCTGGGAAGACATTCTCATTGGATAAGACAGCTGAGGGTCGAGGTGAGTTAGATGCAGATTTTCCTTGTCTTTTGCCGTCAAGAGCCCGGACATCATCCTACTGCACCCCACCTCCCTTTACTCCCTCCTAGTCCAGGCTTCAATAAAAGGTACAGGTGAGCCGAATCCATGGCTCTAAATTAATTACCCTGATTCCTATTCAAGTCGAACAGGTTTTTCCAATGCAAGCGCATCCGCCTAGCGCTTTGAGGCCAGCATTCTTGAGGTTGGAGTGTGATATGTCATGGCAAAATAAAAGAGATCGTCTCAACGATCCTATTCTTTTCCAACATCTGGCTCTATCTCAACTGGCATGGGAGGTTCGGAGAATGAGTCTATACAATGCGTGGTGTTCAATCAGCTTGAGGGCTCGAAGGCTGCCGAGCAGATCAGGAGGCGTGGCCATTGGCCTGATTGTGTTTCCGTCCAACCAGAACCTCCTCCGTGGTGCGGACAATGATGTCAAACGCGCCTCGTATGTACTGCTCTTCCGCGTTCGGATTCCCACTGACGACACGGATGAACGTCTTCCCGGCGGCGGTGCTGGCCGTGATGAAGACCTCGCCCCGTTCGGTGATCAAGTCTGTAATCTGTCTCGTCACAGAGTTCGCCTCTTGGTCGAGTTGTTGTTCCGTCGACAGAGAGGGCAGAGAGAGCGCCGAAGGCTTCACACGGAAGCAGGTCAATGCAAAGGCCGGCGGCGCTGCTAGTTCGAACAAGTCGGAGCGCGAGCGGACGAGGTCGCTGAAGACTTGACCGATCTGGACGGTGCGGCGGATATGGTTCTGCATGCCTTCGATGCCGTAGCTGCGCATCACGAACCAGATTTTCAGAGCGCGGAAGCGCCGGCCTAGCGGGATCTGCCAGTCGCGGTAGTCGGTGACGAGGCCGCTGTCGGTGTGCTTGTTGACGTAGTAGGCCGCTGAGATGGAGAGGGCGCGCGTGAGATGGTTGCGGTTCTGGACGAAGAGACAAGACGCGTCGAAATTGACGAGGAGCCATTTGTGCATGTTCATGTTGAAGGAATCCGCAATGGCCAGGAGTGAAGAGTACCTGGACGAGTATTCAGGACAGATGAGCGCGGCTCCGGCGTACGCGGCGTCGACGTGCACCCAGAGATTGGGGTGAGCTTTGAGGACGGGTTCGAGCGAGGCGAAGTCGTCGACGGCGCACGTCGAGGTGGTGCCCAAGGTCAGCGTGATGTAAAAGGGTTCGAGACCTTCAGCCTTGCATTGAGCCAGGGCAGAGTCTAAATCTGCTGCTTGAAGGGCGAGATCGTTGGAGAGCTTCGCTGGGATGGAACGGTACCGGGTGCCGGCGATCAAAGCCCCCTTTTGAGTGGAAGAGTGCGCCTGATCAGAAGAAAGAGCGATGAGTCGACCTCGAAGATAGGCAATTCTGTCTTCCCGCTCCGGCGAATCTGGAGCGAGACCTTCGGCGTCGCATTTGGCGTGCAAGTATCGTTCTCGCGCTGCGACCATGCAGGTGACCACGGCCTCGGAGGCAGACCCTTGAATGACTCCGCCACCACCGGACGCAGACGTACTCAGGAAGGCCGGCGGAAGATCGAAAGCTTTGGCTAGCCAGTCGAGGACGATGGTCTCCAGCTCTGTGCAAGCGGGACTGCAGAGCCAATTGAAAGCCGGCGCTGTGAAGGCGGCCGAGTACATTTCACCCAGCACAGAAGGATAGGTGACGCAGGCCGGGAAAAAAGCCATAAAATTGGGAGACTGCCAATGCGTCAGGCCTGGGACGATCTTCGACGCAATGTCTGGCTGTATGCTGGACCATGCTTGCGGCTGTTCGGGAGCGGACGATGGTAGTTGAGGTGCCAGGAAGCCCGGTTTGACTTTGGGCAGGACTGGGTAATCGGCGATATTTTGATTGTAGGCAATGACTACAGATATCAGCCTTCCCAGTCTTGCACACCCGTGGCATAAACCAACCGACTTTCTTCTATAGCGGCATGAGCTGCTTTTCTAAATTCGTCGGCGTTCATTCCGCCAATTCTTGACACGGACGAAGATGCGCGGTAGAAACGATGGCACGGGAAGGAAGATATCTTGCGCACTGATACTCCTACAATCCGCCGTGCACACGGCATATATGAACAGAAAAACCCCTGGATGCTGAAAGGTTGGAGAAGATCGTGGAGATTATATGCACGCCCTTCGTGGTGAGTTTGCATGGAAACCTGACCAGGGAGAATTTGAGGGCGAATAGTCGGAAATGATTCCGCACCGCCACATTCCATCCGCCACATCTGAGGGCCACATCTGAGGACCACCGATTGCCCTTGAATTCAGGTTGAAGTCGAGGAAGCTTCATCCATTGATTTCGGGTGCCCGGTGCCGTGAGATACGAAACCAGAATGCACTCTAGGTCCATTTATACAGCTACCACATGGTGTAAGTAGACTTGGAAGGTCACTCTTCGCACAGAACCCGTCAACAGTCTCACACAGGAGGGACGATAGCTAGATTGACGCTTACCTGTCAATCCTCTCAGCCTCTGGTCCAGTATACCATACAGCGACGCATGCGCTCTAACGTTAGTGTCAGACTGCTAACTGAGGCAAGCAGTGCGCGATCTGGCAGGGTGAGGTCTGGCGCATAGCATACAAGACTCCAGGCTTGCCTCCTCCAGCACCCGGAGGCATGGGCAGTGAGTATATGTAAGGGTTTGCCCTCGTGCCCCTCCTCCTGGCCGGCGACTCATCATGACAATTGGGCGTGGCTACGGCCTAAGTGGGCGCAGGAGGACAAGATCTCAAGTTGTCAAAGTTACCAGCGCCGAGAAATGCTCCCATAGCTCTTTAACTCAGTATAAGTACCTATCCTTGCATCTCATTTGGAACCCAAATATCCAGTCACTCACTCCCATGAACGTCTAGTGGTCGTCACGTGACGCCTGCAACCCTGAACCTGTTTTGGCCGCCTCGGCCGCCTCGGCCGCCTGTGCAATCAAATTCGCAATGAAGAGCCAGCCCTCTTCAGTGATGAACCAAGCCAGCGATGATGGTCGATTGCTACTATCTAAGATGGTGGTAATGTAGGTGTGCCGGAGGCCAAGCGCTCATGAAGTGAAGAACACTGCCGTGTTCCCAACATTTAGTTGGCCCAACTCCTTCCAGCATAGATGGATCTACACATCAGCATAGTTCTGGTAGGTTATTCTCGATACCAACACTCCCAACGTTCAAAGGAGGCAAGCCGCAAGCGAAGCCTGACAGATGAATACAGCAAGTGCCTCACGACAGCAACCGACAGTGCCTGTCCAATGTCTCATGGAAGCATTCTAGAATTGGTCTTCCATGTGGCTGGGCCCAAAAGTGTTGCGGCATCCTCTTCAACACGTTCCACGATGGGTATCTCCTCGGTCGTTGAAATGTCGCTGATAACGACGAGTGTGCCACGTTCGGAATCTCATTGGTAGCGAGCCGTTCGTTTCATGCCTAGCAATGCAGTTGCCGACCCAGCAATCAACAAGAGACCATTGGCGTTGAGTCTGGTTTACATGTTGTGCTCTCCCGATGCAGATCGCTAAACTAGCTGCTGATAAGCAGGGCAGGGTAAGCTGACCTCCACAACTCAGCTCCACATTAAATCGACCACACCTTCCGAAGGCAATGGTGCCCAGCATTGATGCCAATTATCGCTATCATGCTAGCACTGCTCAACATATCAAATAAGAGATTGCCAGGCTTGACTGCTTGGCCGTGTCTCGACGGTTCGGCTTCCGGCGTAAATGTTACATTGATTGCCGCTTGGCAGGATTCCTCCCTCCATCACATCAGCGACTCAAGACATTAGACAGCACAGGATGGACGCCAAAAAAGTATCATCTTACCTGGATCCCTTATCTTGCCCCATCGCTTGAGCTCTTGTCGTTCTTGTCGTTCTTGTCATTGCAACGTTACCAGCCGGGGTCCATCAAGCGATGGATCCAATTCGGGGGTCCCCGAGGCAATCCCCGTGGCATATATCATGGACAGTATGGCCGGTCCTCTCTCGTCGAGAGTTCCAGTCTTTCTCGCCGATTCGAGCACGACACAATGGAGCCGAAAGCGGAGAATATCGACGCATCGAGCCTCAATGGCGGGAAGAGCAGCTCTCTCGAGGGCGAGAAGCACATTCACCGTCACTCAATTACGGGCGATGTCTTTGTCCACGACCATGGCGCAGATACAGAGCTGCGCCGAATCCTCAGCACCCGGCATTTGACCATGATCGCGCTGGGTTCGAGTATTGGAATGGGTTTATGGTTGGGCAGTGGTACTTCACTCACTAGTGGTGGCCCTGCTGGTATATTTCTGGGATACCTCCTGGCTGGATCCATGATATGGTCTGTGAGCCACTCAATTGGAGAAATGGCGGTCATGTACCCGCTGCCGTCGGCATTTGTTCAATGGACAGGTAAGCATGGAACCTTCCAACATACACGATCGGCGGATGAACACCATCGCACCAATCAATCCCATGCCTGGCATCCCTGTGTCGGCCAATCTCGTCCCCTTTTGGCACTCATCTTCTCCGTTTCATGATCATCGCTAAGCCTGGACACCTTAGCCAAATTCGTGTGCCCTTCGGCAGCCTTTTCTCTCGGCTGGGCCTACTGGTTTTCGTACTTCATCACCATCGCCAACGAATTGCAAGCTGTTGTGACCGTCCTATCCTTTTGGACCGACAAAGTTCCTACCGCGGCTTGGATCACCATCTTCTGGATAGTGATAATTGCGGTCAATATTGGCGCTGTCACAGTCTTTGGAGAAGTGGAAGTGATATGCAGCACGATAAAGTTCGGATGGATCTTTGTCGTGATTATCTCCATGATTGGTAGGCCCCTTTTTGGTGTTGATCAGTTCGTCCCTCAAGACCTAACCGGGATCAGTCATCTCTGCTGGCGGCGCTCCGAATCATGATGCAGTCGGCTTTCGTTATTGGAACTCCGATCCCTTTACACATGGCTTCAAGGGATTCCTCAGCGTCATGCCCACGTGCAGTACGTACATGCCATCCCCCTTCGACTCGCTTGGCTGACCACCGTACAGTCTTTGCGATGGCGGGCTCCGAAAACTCTGGTCTTGTCGCCGCTGAAACTGCTAATCCTCGCAAATCCGTTCCCCGGGCCGTCGGCTCTATCTGGCTTCGACTTTCGCTATTCTACTTGCTGGGTTCATTGATGGTCACCATCACCGTTTCTCCTTTTGACCAGGATCTGTTTGGAGGCACCGGCACCAATGCTTCTCCATTTGTCATCGCCTATCGCGATGCCGGTCTAGAGCCTCTGGCGCACATCATGAACGCCGTCATCTTTATCTCCGTGCTCTCTACGGGAAGCATCTCAGGTTACGGTGGCTCTCGGACTTTGATGGGTTTGGCCTATATCGACATGGCGCCTAAGCAATTCAAAAAAGCTGACAAGCTTGGCCGGCCGTGGTACGGCCTCGTGATCACCCTGGTCCTCGGTGGCGGCCTGGCCTACCTCAATGTCAACCACAGCGGCGCCGAAGTGTTTGGATGGTTCTCCAATCTCACATCGCTCTGTACTCTCTTCGGCTGGGGCATGATCTGCCTCTCTCACATCCGCTTCCGATACGCGTGGAAACTGCAAGGTCGGACTCCGGAAGAATTGCCATGGAAGTCCTGGACCTACCCTTATGCGGCCTGGTGGGGTCTGTTCTGGTGCATTCTACTCATCATCGTCGAATTCTACCTCGCCGTTTGGCCCTTGGGCGACAAGCCATCGGCTAAAAACTTTTTTGCCAACTATGTCAGCATCATCGCCCTCTTGGTCCTGTATCTTGGCGCGAGAGTCTATCACAGGGGCCCCTGGTGGGTGGATGCAAGTACGATTGACTTGGACGACGGCCGTCGCTTTTATGCCGATGAAGATGTTGAAAAGGTCGGGAAAGGCTTTAAAGGAGCTGTTTCCAAGACCTTGGGCTTCATCTTCAACTGAACGGGAAGACTGATTGAGTCTGAGGATGGTCTATGTTGACGCATATTGCCTGCATACTCTCCATATGTCTGAAGTCGTTGAGATATATTCCTCGTTCTTGTTACCGCGCTTTCGAGGAATAGACCTGAAGGAGCCCATACTGCCAAACATTCAGTGTAAACTCCCCAGAAAAGGATGGTCCAAGTCAATTGCCAATCTGTCATAATTATCGATCTGGTGATACTTGTCCATTACAACTTTCGTGTAAGCGGCAACGAGGTCGAGTCTTTGCCAATGTCAACTTTTCCAGCAGCTTTGCAACATCCTCTCGAAAGACATCATAGAGATAGGGACGGGTTTCCAATATAGTCTTGGGTGCCATCAAGCAGTTTCCGGGAGATATTCTGCTTGTATTATCTACCGCTTACGGCGTGTCTGGCTAGTGGCATAGAAAGCTCTACGCTTGCCTCCCCCGTACTCTGAGGCGTGAGCGACGAGTATATAAACAGGTTTGGCATCCTGCCCCTCCTCCTGAAACACTACCCCGAGGCACAACTGTCGCAGGTTTTTGTCGTCAGGACAACATCTAACTTTATACTCGGTTTTTGTGAAAACGGTGACTGAAATTTCAGAGATACATTGCGAGGACTGGCACAGCCTTACCAGTGGGGGACACCACTTGAGCACCGTCGCGGCCCCCCCTGTAAATAGCTTCTTCGGCGGTTTGTCCATGTCCCTTGGCAGACAATGCTATTGATTGGAGCGACCCCCTAACATACATGTACAATATTTTATCTTGTTACGATAAATCTGAGGTAGGAAAAACAATCCTCTTCCATCATGTTGAAGTCCTTATCCTCAGAAGCCCAAAGCCTTCCAGTTGCCAGTGACCTTCGCTTTCAGAGTCTCCGGATATGAGTGCTCGAAATCGGCAAGCTCCCAGTCACGACCTGTCGTATATTCTGCAGGCATCAAAGCGTCCGAGACAACCTTCCCGCCTTTATTCTTCGATGCCGTTCCATGCGACATGTACGGGATCAACGGGAACCCGCGGCATTGCTGATAGAAGGTCTCGTCTGTATCCGGACGGCACCTGGTGCTGAAGGCAAATATCACGTCCTTGAAATTGTACACATCGATATCATCTCCCACAAGAACGAGGCGATGAATGGTGTAGCCGACTTTGTGATCGAAAATCAGATCTCCGACCATTTTGCGGAACTGAACCGGAGTCAATTTCATCTGTCGTAGTTTGGCGGTGTCGACCTGAAGCGCTACCCAGGTGACCTGAGTTTCGAATGGGGCGAAAGCTTCTTTGATGGGTAGGCCGTTGTCTTGACAGAGTTGACGAATTTCAGCGGCCGCCAAAGTTCCAATCATGGTATGCTGATGTGAGTGTTAGTGAATTCATCTGTTGGAGAGGGGGGTTGCCTGCTGACCGTCTCATCTGTGATTCTTCCGCAGTTGGACACCGGCATAATAGCGTCGGTGCGGTGGGTGATCTTCTCCACATGATACACGGGCCATTGATGTGTGTCTCCTGGGAAGACGTATCCATGCATTTCACCGAATGGTCCCTCGGGTGCTGTCTCGCTTATCGACAATGTGCCTTCAAACACAATCTCCGAGGTCGCTGGAACGTACAAGTCATTTGTCTCACACTTGACCACATCAAGAGCGGTCCCCGTCATGGCGCCGACGTATCCTGCTTCAGAACACCCATCAGGAAGCGGCATGCTGGACGCCATGATCGCGGCCGGTGGGACGCCGAAGCACAATGCCCAGGGGACGTCTTTGCCTTCTTTCTTCCAGAGTTGATGGATCTGCCAGATATGTTGTGGCTCGATGACCAACCCGACAAGTTCATTCTTATCTTTCACCATTGCTCGTGCAATGGACCAGTTGGTCCATTTGCCATCGGGCGACTGTACAATATGCATCCCGTAGGTTTGTATGTACTTGCCCCCGTCAGACTGATGTAGGAAGGGTGCTGGAAGCTTGTTCAGATCAAATTGATCTTTGGATAGGATATGTTCCTTGCAAGGTCCGGTCTTGACAATATTAGGTGGAATGGGGGCCTTCGTCTTGGCCGACAGGACCCTGTCGACCACATCTTTCATACTGGCGGTGACAGGGAGACCAAGATGGCGGGCGATCCTCCCATAGGTCTGCTTCGGATCACTTCGAAGTGACGCAGGAGCCCCGAGGATCCTCCAGAAGCCATTGACGTTTCCTTTGAGGTTGTTGAATAACGGTGCTTTGTCGTTTGTCTCGCACACCTTTCTGATGATTGCACCAACTTCGAGGTACGGATCGATCTCCTCATTGATTTCAACCAAGTCATTGTCCTCCTTGAGCGCTTCCACAAAGGTGCGGAAGTCGAATTGAATCTGATTTGCAGTGGGCATGGTTGTGGTATTTGGGATGGGAGCTTCTTGTGAGCGTGCTATTATGATGATACTGTAGAAAATGGGTTTGGACTGTTGGAATTCAGACCCTTGCTTTCCTCGGACTTGTAGAACCCTGTGGGAGGGGAGGTGGTTATATATTCCTGGAAATATGGAGCCCTCCGAGGCATGGTCCGTTCACACTCTCCTACCACGTCCGAAAAGTACCTCACCTTTCATTTACTCGGCCGAAGCGGTCTGATCATATTGCGCAGGGGTAGAGTTCCCATCCAATGACGGGACTGAAACATTGTATTTGTGACGGAAAAGTGGGGCATCGCGATATTTCCGAGAAACCCGAAATTTGCGAGGTGGCCGATTTACACTCAAACTACTCCCAGAAACTACTCGCATGACGTCGTCCGTGAAAATAATGTCCCGGTCCTGGCGATCATATATACTGCGACACCCCATCGCTTGGCTTGAAGCAATCGCACTCTACATTCCTGTGGCATTGCACCTCAATCAATAAGTCCCGCGTCCACACCACTTTACCACCTCTGGCACTGAGTTTCCAAAATGATCGTCGTGTACTGTCTGGCAGCCTCCATATGCGGTTACCTGACCGCCATCGGTGGCCTCAATTTCCTACGTACATGGCTACAACTACTCTTCCAGCCTTTGCAGTCGCGAAAAGTTCTCAAGACACCTCCCTCCCAAAACCCCCATCACACGTCCGAAAAAGAACGTTCCCCGAAGGACACCTCAGCCACCGCCGCAGAACCAGAGCAGCCGGTATCAAAAGAGTCGACACAGGAAGCCAAGGCTCTCATACCGGCAGTCCCGCGCCCGCGCCGTAAGCGTGTCATCGTGGCGATGACGGGCGCTACAGGTGCGGTCCTGGGGATCCGACTATTAGAGCAACTCCGGCGCCTGGACGTCGAGACGCACCTGGTCATGAGTAAATGGGCCGAAGCCACTATCGCGTACGAGACCGACGTCAAAATCCGCCAGGTACGCGCACTGGCGTCCAAGGTGTACTCGATCCGTGACGTCGCGGCCCCGATCTCCAGCGGGTCGTTTCACGCCGATGGCATGTTCGTCGTGCCCTGCAGCATGAAGACGCTGAGCGCCATCGCCAACGGATATGGCGACGACCTCATCTCTCGCGCCTGTGACGTCACCCTCAAGGAACGAAGGAGGCTGATCGTTGTGGCCCGCGA